>Ga0209125_1002850_pt1 | contig 12650 bp, 8 predicted proteins | sample BarGraIncub1131A_FD_184503 | JGI IMG/M metagenome (GOLD analysis project Ga0209125, IMG submission 184503) | Arctic peat soil microbial communities from Barrow, Alaska - Barrow Graham LP Incubations 11-31A (SPAdes) (version 2) | ecosystem: Environmental > Terrestrial > Soil > Wetlands > Peat... | reverse complement strand
CGGGGTATCCCCAACCAGCCGTGCGTGGCAATCCCTGAAAGGGCCCGTGGGAGTTGTGAATCAGCACTTCCAACGCTGCTATTTTTGCATTTTCGATTTCAAGTCTGTCTTCGGTATGCATTTTTTATAGTTTTAACGGATATTCATTTTTTCGTCCATGATTTCAACAAATCGTTTGGCTACGACACGGTAGTCAAAATTGGCCACGACCCGTTCCCTGCCGGCTTTCCCCATCTTTTCACGCAACTCGGCATCGGTCATCAAGGTCATCATCGATTTGGCGATGTCTTGAACATTGGCACGATAATCCACCACCCGTGGGACTTTGAAAGTGACTTTATGCTGTGCTTCAAAACCGGATTCACTGCCTAACATCACATCATTGACCACAATGCGCTGGGCAACATTCGCCAGAAAAGCCGTTTCACCATCGATCAGGGTATCGAGCATGCCCATTGCCTTGATACTGATGACCGGTTTTCCGCACGCACCGGCTTCGACCTGAGGCATCCCAAAGCCTTCCAATCTGGAAGGGGCGGCATAGATGTCGCATGCGCCCATCAGGTAAGGCATGAAAGCCCGTGATATGGTGTTGGTGGCGTACGTAACCTTTTTTTCAATACCCAAATGGTTTGCCATTTCCAGATCCTCTAAATTCTGAAGTCTGGTTCGGGGTTGTGGCCAAACTTTACAGACATATTTGTAATCGGGTGCTTTTCGGTCAATAATAGCCAAAGCCTGCATGACTTCCTGGGCACCTTTGGATGCGGCATCTCCTCCGACCGTCAGAATCATCAGCTGTTCGGGCGTTATACCCAGCGATTCGCGTACGGCCAGGATTTTTGGGTCATCTTTCCGGAAGGGTTTGAAGGAATCCGTATCACAACCAACGGGCAGCACTTCAATCTTATCACCGTTAATGCCATCCCGAACATACATCTCCTTGACCCAGTTAGAAGTGACCAGAATCAAGGGCAATTCATTCAGGATTTCCTGGTAATTGGCAATGTAGCCATCTGCTACCAACCATGGAACAGGTTGTATTCCATGTCTTTGAGGATGAAGGACCAGTTGCGGAACGTGACCCCAATAACCTACTCCAACCACGACATCGGGTTTAAACCAGCGGTAGTACCATTCTTTCTCCTGGGCAGAGTCAATATGGACAGCATGTGCATCGACCCCCAATTCGATAAGTCCTTTGTACAACAGATCTCCCTGAGTGGCTAATCCACCCGGTGAGGGCGGGTAATCGTATAAAATCAATGCCTTCATAGATGCTTTGGTAATAGAGTCTTGAAAATCATGAATTTGCTCATCGTGATGTCGTTTCTGTAGTATTCGACAGATTCCAGCGCGGCTTTGGGATTCTTGTATTGCCAGAATGCTTCTGAACGGGGCGAAGCTTTTGCCTCCCAACTGTCTTTTTCAAATCCGTAAGTCTTGGTGATGAGGCTGTATTTTTTCTGCCAGATGGACGGTGGCAGTGTCCAGAAGATAGGTGCTGATTTGATGGCCTTCGGTAAATGGGCTTTGTTACTATCGTTGTAAGCAAATGTCCAAAGCTCCTGACTTTTCAAATCTCCGCGATGCCATAGGTTAATGACAGCCTTGTTGACTTCTTCGTGCCTCAGATGTGAGGTATATTCACCAGTAACGTGATGGGTGATGAGAAGATCATAAGAAATCGGTGGAAGTAATGCCTGGATGGTTTTTTCCAAATCCAAAGAATCCAGAGGGTTCTGTTCAGGCCCGTCATCCAAATCGCCCATGGCACCTTCTGCACCTACTAATTTCAACATCTCCTTAAATCGGATTGCACGGTCGGTGTCACTGCCCCGGCAGACGCAAACGATGAAGCATTTCCAGTTGGGATGCCTCAAAATTGTTCCACCTGCCCATAACGTTTCATCATCGGGATGAGCAACAATGACAGCAACGGTTTTTAGGACTTGTGTATTTTCCATAATCCGGGATTACTCCGGTCAGTGCTCCGATGATATTGAATCAATCGGAGCCTGATGGAATAACTTTTTGTTTATTTTGTCACTTCAAATTCAACGCGGCGGTTGCTTTGTCTGCCTTGTGCTGTTGCATTCGATTCAGTCGGCTGTTCTTCACCCATACCAACTGCAAGTATATCTTTGGAGTGGATGCCTTTGAACAACAAATAATCCTTGACGGCAAGTGCGCGTGATTCGGATAATCGTTGATTATATGCGTTTGTGCCGATGTTATCTGTATGACCGATCACTCTGAGTTTGTTCCAATAGGCATTATTGATCAAAATGCTTGCAACCTGATCCAGGATCTGGGTTGATGCCGGTGTCAGTTCGTTCGAGGCGGTTCTGAATTCAATGTTATCGAAGGAAACGAGGACCCTGCCTTCTTTTTGTGTTTCAAGTCGTTTAATGCCGGCTTCCATATTCATCAACTTTATTTGAAGTGCTGAATTCTGTGTGCTTAGATTTTTTTGAAGGGCCTCGTTTTTGGCATTCTCTTCCATATTATCGACCTTCTGCTTAAGGTTTGCATTTTGAGTGGCCAATTCATTTTGAGCGTTCGCATTTTGAGTGGCTAATGCATTCTTGGCGTTTTCATTTTGGGCAGCTAAGGCATTCCGAGCGTTTGCATTATTGGCATCTTCTTGCATTCTCCGCATCTTTTGCTGCAGATCTGCGTTATCTTTTTCAGCAGCACTCAGACGGTCCAGTGTAACCTGGGTGTCACCTTTGACAACGGTTGTGTTGTTGACGATAACCGGTGCAGGCCTGGGTGAATATTCGCATAGACTGATGTTGCGGGCATGTTTCAACATGCTGTTGACAAATTTGTAACGAAAGCCTATGTTTACCATCAAGGCATTGTTGTTGCGGTTTGAAGTGCCACCACCCATTAATGTGGCATCATATTGACGGTATTGTCCTTCAAAACAAAGGTTGAATGCTTCGCTCAGTGCAAATTCAGCATTCAGGCCTAATTTGAATAATGCAATCGGTTTGCTGGTAGCAACAATGGTCCCATAATTCATGTCTGTCGTGTATAATGCAACACCGCCGCCTACATCTCCGTAAACATTAAAGTTACTCCAAAATCCTCCCCTGAAAGGGGCTAGGGCATTGCTTAGATTGAGGGAACCATAACCGACGATATCGTGCGTTGAGCCTTTCAGGTGACCTCCTCCTGTCATATACACGTATTCTCTCGTATAATCGCTAAACATATATTCCACTCCAAATCCATATAACGGATTGATGGTGTAATCAATCATAGCGCCGACTCCAAGGTTGAATTTGTCATAGAGCGTAGGAGCAGGTGGTGACATTGAAAAATAATTGGCACCGCCCTTTAAGCCGAGGGAGAAATGCGAGACATCAATATGTCCGCAAACGTCAGGTACTGGAGTCGCCGTCTCAACCGTTTCGGTTGTCTGGGTTGTCTTGGTGGTTTCAACTGTTTGAATGTCTTGTGCGGTAGCGCCGGTAACAGTACCAGCCAGGCATAAGGAGAGCAATAAAAGATGTTTCATAGGAGAAAATTATTAAGTGAATGAATTTTTAAGGTCAATGTTCAAAAGTACTTTGAACAGGTACTGAATACTTTATACAATTTATAAGAAGAATTGCATGATTCACACATTGCCAACCCATTTCCAGTTCCGGATTTCCGGCATGTCCTGGTCCTGTTCTTCAATGTACTGCTTATGTTCGGTCAATTTTTTGTCCATCTTCTCCACTTCATAATCCCAAAAGTCCAAAGTTGGTTTATATCTTAAGAGGTATGTATTTTGTAATTCTTTGCTGAAATTGTGTAAAGGATTTTATGCTGATGCAAGTACTTTTATGTTCTCCTTATATAAGTAACGTTCATGAAAAGGAAAACCTTGCTGCTTTGTATACTATCAGTGATTGGGTTGGTTTTGATCCTGAAACTTTCCACGACGCTGTTCGTCGAACCTTGGTTGGGACACCGACTGGAAACTCTTTTCAACGAGAAGAGTGAGAAGTACCAGATTAAAGCCGGTCACATCCATCTGCGGTTCCTATTATCTGAGATTAAGCTAGATAGTCTCCTACTGATCAACAAAGTTGAGAATGACAGAAAATTATCCGGTAGGGTCACTGCCATCAGGATTCAAGGGATTAACTTGTTCAGCTTGTTGTTTCAAAAGAAAATTGCAATCAGGAAACTGAGCGTTTCAGAAATCAGCATTTTCGGACAACTGCCGCATTCAGAAAAAAAGGCTTTGCCTCCGATTATGCCCATGAATCTACGGATAGGACGAATCGTTTTGAAGAAAATTGATTTCGGTCTTAATGAACCTGCACTTGCAAAAGCATATAGCCTGCAATCTGGTGCTCTGATCATGTACGATCTTAAAATCGAGAAACGTGATACCCTGTCCATCCGTCTTTTAAAAAGAATTGATTTCAAAGCAGATGGATTTCAGACCTTGTCCAAAGACAGCATGTACACGTATCAATTAAAGGGCGTCGATTACACATGTAAACCTGGAAAATTATCCGTCAAGGAAGTAGTGATCCATCCAAACTATTCAAAAAAACGTTTTGCCGAACTTCATCGATTTGCGACCGATCGCATGGACGGTCGCTTCTCAAACATTGTTGCAGGAGGATTCTCCGTGGAAGACTTATTAAAATCGAATCGGTTGGGCAGCTCCGGCATTGAGATTGGCAACTTGAACCTGATCGTATTCCGTGATAATAGAAAAGAAAAGCTACATGTCGTAAAACCAGTCTTTCAGCAGATGATGTACCTCTGCCCCGTTTCCCTTAACTTAGACTCCATCCATGTAAAAAACGGAGATATCACCTACGTTGAACGTGTCCCGCAGGCAAATCATGAAGGCTCCATCTGTTTCAAGCAAATTGATGCCACGCTTTACAACGTAACCAATGACACTCTTTATAAAAAAAGGAATGCTTCGCTGATTCTTAAGGGCGACGCACTTTTAATGGGAAAGGGGAGGTTTAACGTTTTACTGAAGGCAAAACTCTATGACCGGCTACATACCTTTACGGTGAAGGCCAATCTTTCTCATATACCTGCCAACAGCCTGAATCCCTTGCTCAGCAACAATGTTTTCATGAGGATCACTTCAGGAGAAATTGAAAGCATGAATTTTTATTTTACGGCGAATGACCTAAAAGCCAAAGGGAACATGTGTCTCCTTTATCATGATTTGAAGATCGTTGTACTGAATAAGGAAACAGGCAAGAGTAGCGCCCTAAGTGAACGGTTTCTATCGATGCTTTTGAATTCCAAGATTTTGAACTCAAACCCGTTGCCTGGCAAAAAGGTACGTGTTGGGAAAATTGAAAAAGACAGAGATCCCGAAAAGTTTCTATTTCATTATTGCGTCAAAGCCATCGTGTCAGGTATTCAAACCAGTATTCTCTAGTATTTCTCCATATTTGAAGGCATCTGAAATATCCAGTACAGACAACAGGCAGTTTTGTTCGTCTTCGATGACAATGGCCTCCATGTAAACTGGACAAAGCATATGTTTTTCATATCCGAGCCAGATCTTACAGCTTTCTTTGGTACGACTTTTGAACACCTGCCAGAAAAATTCGTTGAAGACTGGTAAGGATTCTTCTGAAACGAATAATTTGAAGTTGCTGTGAACCAGGCTGAAACGTTTATCACCAAGAATTTCTGCACCGGTGAAGTTCAAATCCAATATGCTGCCTTCCTTATCCACTGTGAAATACCCCAATGGGGCAAAATCGTACAACAAAGTGAATTTTCGAAGTGCTGATTCAGCTACCTCATTTGCACGACGCAACTCTTCATTCTGCATTTCCAACTCGATTTGATGAACCTGCAATTCGTGAAGCAGCCTCTTTGCATCGGTTTCCAGTTTGGGAATGCCGGTCGTTTTGCTTTTTTCAACCAGTTTTTCTTCTGCTTTTTGACGCAGTAATTGAGCGTCGGTAAATTTAAGTTCTTCTTTTTTCATAGTTTGATGGTGTAATGAGTCAGCAAAAACATTCCTTCGGACTCCTGTTTGTTGTTGAAAACGATCTTTACAGACCATTCTACTTCAGAGGTTTGACCATTGGCAGTGATCACGTTCATTTTATAATTGGAAAGATGCCCCTTCTTTAACAGAGCGGTCAATTCCTTTTCTGTTTTTAGGCGTATTTGTTCAGGAATAAACTGGCTGACAAATGAATGGTCCAGTACATCCGTCGCTGTTTTTCCAAAATAATGTTCAGCAATGGGATTGAATTCCATTATTTTCAATTCGGAAGACAGGCGGATGATGATGTCGGACGATGCACTCAAAAGCAATTTATGTATCTGTTCTGTCTCGTGCAGCTTAATTTCAACCTGCTTGATGTCGGTATGGTTAATAAAGGTGATGACCAATCCGTCGATTCTGTCATCGTACGTACGATAGGGCATGACCCGAATGGAGAACCAGCGGCCATCTTTGGAAGGTATCTGCTTTTCGGTCAAAACGAGGGAACGCAAGACTTCAATGGCATCAGCAGCCAGTTCGGGGTAAATTAGGTCCGTCACTAGGTCGGTAAACGGCCTACCTACATCACCCTTGATTAGTTTGAAAATCTTGGTGGCTTCATTGGTGAACCTGCGGATGTTCAGATTCTTGTCCAAAAACAAGGTGGCGATGTCGGTGCTGTTCAGCAGATTCTTCATATCGTTGTTCACCCTGGAGAACTCATCCACTTTCGATTGTAATTCAGCGTTCAAGGTTTGCAGTTCTTCGTTCATGCTCTGCATCTCCTCCTTTGAAGTGGTGAGCTCTTCATTGGTCGATTGCAACTCTTCATTGGTGGACTGTAATTCCTCATTGGTGGATTTCAGCTCTTCCTGCGAAGTCTGCATTTCTTCGAGCATGCTTTGCTGCTGTTCGCGTGCCATTCTCAGCTCGAATTCCATTCTGGATTGATCGGTATTGTCCGACTTTTTCCCCTTGTCCTTTGGTAAGGTATAGTTTGGAATGACGGGTATTTCCGTAAAAATGATCATGATCATTCCAGATAAAGGTTGTGGCTTGTCAATTTGTTGAATGGTCACATTAATGACGTTGGTCCCATCGTTGGTTTCTACCTTGACATGATGCATCAGGACGGGATCATTCGACTTCAGTGCTTTTCGGAAGGCGATGGGGAAATCGTTTCGCAATCCTTCCCGCAACATGGCAAAAATATTCAGATTTGCTTTGCCGACGGAGGGCTCCAGATATTTCCCAGTACGTCCGCTGATGTACAGGATGTCCCCGTTTTCGTTGACCAGAACCCCTGGAGGTGAAAAAGACTGCAGAAGCAGCTGATCTGCCAATGTCTGCAGGTTCTGAGTGGATTTGGCAGGTACGAGTTTTTCCATAGGAACGGGTTGGGTTTTGGAGAAGGAGGAAGGGAAATCATACAACTCCGGTAACAAACTGGTAGAGGAGCGTTTATATATTTTCAACTTGGAATCGATTGGAACGAACAAGGAAGCTTGTGAACCCAGTGTTTCGGCACTTCCAAGGATTAGAATTCCAGTTGAATTGATGCTGTAGTAAAATAACGAAATCAAACTTTTCTGCAACTCGGTATCCAGATAGATCATCAGATTCCTGCACGAAAGCAGATGAATTTTGCTGAAAGGTGGATGCATGATGATGTTGTGCTGAGCAAACACGATCATTTCCCTAATTTCCGTATTGATGCGATAACCCGTATCGATGGAATTGAAGAACCGATTCAGCCGGTGAGGGGAGACCTCCGATTTTATAGTTGTTGAGAATAAGCCTTTTCGGGCGATGTCGATGGCATCATGATCCAAATCGGTGGCAAAAATTTGCAACGTAATATTCCCGTGAGGATTCAGTTTCTCCACGACTTCTTTAAATACAATGGCTAAGGAGTATGCCTCTTCACCAGTGGAACATCCTGGAATCCAAGCACGTAGAACAGTGCCATCCGATTGTTTGGTTATCAAGGCAGGTAGAATCGTGTCTTTTAACTTTTCCCAAACAGCAGTGTCGCGAAAGAAATTGGTGACTCCAATCAGCAATTCTTTAAAAAGAATGTCGATTTCCTTTGGATTCTCCTGCAGAAATTGGGCGTAGGAATGAATTTTTTCAATTTTGTAAACATGCATCCGCCTTTCAATCCGGCGATAAATCGTATTCCGTTTGTAAAACGAAAAGTCATTTCCGGTACGTTGACGAAGTAAAATCAGGATTTTTTCAAGGGCACTTTGAATTTGATGATCTGCGTCCTGATTGGTAGGGACAGGCACTATATGCTTGAGAAGGGAGAGCAGTTTGACCGGTAACTCCGCTGCTGGTGCTACGATGTCTACAGCCACCGTATCGATGGCGTTTCGGGGCATACTGTCGAATTTTGCAGTGCTGGGGTCCTGAACCAAAACGATGCCGTTTCGCTCTTTGATGTTCCGCACACCTTCACTGCCGTCTGAACCCATTCCAGAGAGTATGACCCCGATGGCGTTTTCCTGCTGGTCTTCGGCCAACGAAGTCAGAAAATAATTGATAGGCAGGCGCATGCCTCGTTCCTCAATGGGGTCAAAGAGATGAAGCACTCCATGAAGTATAGACATGCTTTTGTTTGGAGGGATCACATACAGGCAGTCCGGTTTAACCGTCGTGCGGTCTTTTACCTGAAAAACGTTCATTTTGGTGACGCGTTGCAACAATTCGGGCAAAATCCCTTTTTGAGTCGGATCCAAATGCTGTATGACCACAAAAGCCAGCCCGGTTTTTTCAGGCAAATGACCGAAGAAAAGCTCAAAAGCCTCCAAGCCACCGGCAGAGGCACCGATGCCTACAATGGGGAACTGTAGGTTATGATGTGCAACGTTTTCTTTGGAAGAGACCAACACTTTCGTATTCAGAGAAGACATGAGCTTTATTAAAAGAGATAGTCTTACAAATTAAGTCAAAATAAACCGTAATCCGCGAAAAGGGGACAATAACTCTTACGCCGGCTTTCTGATCGGAACGATAAACAAGGGAATGGTGCTGTGCCTCAAAACTTTTTCAGTAATGCTGCCCAAAAGTACGTTTTCCAACCATTTCCGACTGTGTGAGCCAATAACAATAACATCCGCATGGATCTTTTTGGCTATTTTCAAAATGGTTTCAGCAGAATCACCATCTCCAACAATTGTTTCGATGGTTTCATCACCAAGGTTCAGTTTGAATTTTTCCAGATACTCCAAGGTCGCTTTTTTAAGGCCTTCCGTATCTTCGTTGATCAATGGATTCAGCATGGTAAAACCTGTGAAGCCAGTAATGGGTGAATACTCGGTATTTGAATAATAGACTGGATCAGCAATGACGTGCATCAATGTGACGGTTGCTCCCATGGAACTGGCCAATGTGAATCCTGCATCGGCTACTTTTTTAGCGCTTTTGTCGTAATCCAGCGCAATAAGGACTTTTCTGTAGTTGTTCATTTCGTGTTTTTTATTTGGAGCAAAGTAGGGGGAAATGGACTTTTTGATGTTACATTCTTCTACTAAAAGTTTACATAATTCCTAGCTTTTACGATTGTTCAAAAGGGATACCCGATGGCGACGTTAAGTATCAGGTTTTCTCGTCTCCAGGAGGAGCTCGTAAAATCTGTCTGGTTCATCACCCATTTGTTGGAATTTGTGAGCCATGGTTTGCGAAGTGGGGTAGCCAGGTCAAAGCGCAGAATGAAGAAGGAAACATCCATACGCAGGCCGAAACCGGCACCGACAGCCAGTTCATCCATAAAAGTAGAGAAGGAGAAGGGCTTAATGGAAAGGGCATCGTTGGATTTGATAAGCCAACAATTTCCGGCATCCAGGAAAAAGGCACCTTTCAGGAATTTGTAAATTGTGAACCTGTATTCGGCATTGGCTTCCAGCTTGATGTCACCACCCAACTGCAGAAAGCTTTCCGTACTATCATTTTGATGGTAGGTACCCGGACCTAACGAATTGATGGCGAATGCACGGACGCTGTTTGGCCCTCCACTGAAGAATTGTTTCGAATAGGGCATGACGGACGAGTTCCCATAGGGTACGCCTGCTCCGGCAAACAATCTCAACACCAACTTGTTCTTGTCCGCAAACGTATAATACAAACGGCCATCAATGCTCAATTTGGAAAATTGTGCATAGGTTGAACCCAAAATAGTTGTGGATTTGCCGTTTACCAAGGAGAATAAATTGCCGGCGGTTTCTGCCGCTAAGCGGATATAATGCTGCATCTTTCGCATGGAGCCCGGTTGGTCATCGAAGGTAAAGGAAAAACTTCCACCAGCGATGAATTGCTCTTCATAGCTTTTTTGCAGGAAGGGGTTGGCTTCCAAAAGGTCGGTGAAAGTTTGGGATTGGTTGGCCAACGATGTATACGAGACCTGTATGGGATTCAATTCAAGTTCTTGGGATTTTGCCGGTTTCCATTGGTAACCTGCCAAGATCTGAAACGTACGCATGTCAAAGTAATTGACTCTTTTCAAGTAATTGTAAGACAGCGAGAAATGTGTTTTGAACGCATTTGCATTTTCGAATTTTGGCAATCTGAACGGGAGCAGCAAGCCCGGAAGAGTCAAATCCAGTTGTGGTGCATACGCGTAGGAGAACAGATTGGCCTGGCCCCATTGTGCTTCGTAGGAGCCTGAAAGGTTGAACTTGATGAGTTCAGCGTACCGAAACCTATTTCTGCTCAGCAAGCTCAATTGGAGCCGTGGGCCTGTATAGCCGTTCGATTTGGACACCACATCGATTTCTGCACTGAATGTGTATTTTGGGAACGGCGTCATCAGAATGGTCGCATTCAGTTCTCCTGAGTCTTTCCGCTCAAAATCCTCGAACTTGACCCGTACGAATTTGTAATTGCCTAGTGACATCAGGCCGTTGAGCGTGCGTTCATGGTTTTTTCTGGAATAGATGTCGCCTTTTTTCAGGTAAACGGATTTCAGCAAAACCTTTGGACGGACTTGTTGGTTGGTTTTTTGACCAAGAAAGACATAGTTATCAACATTCATCGTGTCTTTGGTCTGAATAATCGTATCGGAGTTCAGTGAGTAATCCTGATCGATAACAACTTCTCTAATGCGATACGGCAACAGTGCATTATTCGGTATACTGTCCTTCAGCGTCAGTTTCAGGGAAACGGTTCCATTGCCGTTCGAACTGTCTGCTTTGTACAGCAAATAATCCGGGCTGAAATAAAAGTAGCCCTTTTCTTTCAAAACGGCATCCAGGCGGATTCGTTCCAATTTCAGCATGTCCAATTGATACGTATCGCCTGTTTTCACTAATGAATGCTTGCTTTCAGAACGTATGATGGAGGCGATGCTGTCATCCGATATGGAAAAGATAAGGTCTTTCAGTGTGTAGGGTTTGTGAAGGTGGCAGATATAAACCACTTTGGCCGTGTGCTTTTTTTCAACGATCTTATACTCTGTGTAACTGTTGAAGATGCCATTGTTGAAAAACAGGGCGTCTATGATCTTGGTTGTAGCCTCTGGCCGAACGCTGCTTATCAGAACCGGTGCTTCTTTGTATTTTCTCAACCATTTAAAATTTGGGAGGGACAAGCGTGGTCTCAAACCGAAAAGGGATTGATTCGGAATTGGTCGCACCACCGATTTTGCCCTGTCTTTGAGGAACTTTTTGTTTGGAATGTGATCGGTTGATTCTACGGTGATTTCTGCTCCGGTATACAATTTATCATCATCGGGTACGGTTCTCAGCCCGCTGCATGCAGTCAGTGTCAGAATTCCGAATAAAAATAATAGATTTTTCATGGGGATTATTTTTTATGCCATGAATTGAAATCCCGGACAAAAATCAAGCCGAAACCGGTTTCAACCAACTGACCTTCAATGGCACCTTCAAATAAATTTTGACGGAAACCTTTCAAACGGTAGCGTCCATTATTTGTCAACTTGTATTCGATGGAGACATCACTGGCTAGGTCACTGACAGAATTCTGTTTGGCTCTTTCGCCTTCCATATCGATTTTGCCACCGACCTGTACACTGAGCCTTTCGTTGAAAAGCTGCTTCTTGACGCCCAGGTTCAGCTGCGATCTTCCTTGTGCCTTTCCGGATTGATACTCTTCGTACGATTGAATGTCAAAATTCATTTCGACACCGGGTACTAATTTGGAACTCCACTGATTCAACTGGGATGACAATAGGGTTCCCATGGTGGAGCGTGCAGCAGATGCCAGTCCGGTTGCTTCGCTTTGAAACGGATTCTCCTGAATAAACCGACCCAGGACCAGCAAGGCAAACACTTGCTTGTTCAAGTCCGATGGATTCTCGTTCAGCATGTTCAACTTTGCCTGGACGACGCCGTTCATGATGCCCCTGTCTTCGGGACGCAATTTGATTTCGAAGCTGATGTCGGGTTTCTGAATGTCGCCACGCAGTTTCAGATAAACCAGGAACGGGTATCGTTGTTTGTCAGTGATGCCGGTCGTAGTGTTTTGTTGACTTGAAATCAGGTCGATGGGCGAGGTGTTGACCGTATAGATGGCATTGATTGAAATATTGGCACTCATAGGGTCTCCGTACCAGATGATGGTACTGCCCGATTCGATTTTGAACCTCCTTTTCACCAGGGATTCCAGCGAAAGCAGATAATCGCCTTGCTTCAACAGATAG
>Ga0209125_1002848_pt1 | contig 12654 bp, 7 predicted proteins | sample BarGraIncub1131A_FD_184503 | JGI IMG/M metagenome (GOLD analysis project Ga0209125, IMG submission 184503) | Arctic peat soil microbial communities from Barrow, Alaska - Barrow Graham LP Incubations 11-31A (SPAdes) (version 2) | ecosystem: Environmental > Terrestrial > Soil > Wetlands > Peat... | reverse complement strand
AATTATTCAAATAACTAATAACAATTACATTTAAATACTTCTTATTTTATGATATAATTTCCATAGATTATATCTTAAGGAGTGTGAAAATCTTATGGACCCCGATGGTACGTGGCAAATTATATTTTTAGTGATCTTAATACTATGTTCAGCCTTTTTCTCCTCATCTGAAACTGCCTTGATGACTTTAAGTAAAATAAGGTTAAGACATATGGTGGATTCAGAAATTAAAGGTGCTGAAATAATTGATAGATTACTTAAAAGCCCAAGTAAACTCTTAGGTGGTATTTTGGTAGGGAATACAGTTGCCAATATAGGTGCTTCAGCACTTGCGACTTCCTTAACAATAAAATATTTGGGTGACTCTGGAGTAGGGATATCCACAGGTTTAATGACTCTTGTAATATTAATATTTGCAGAAATAACACCAAAGTCATTGGCTGCACAAAATTCAGAAAAATTGTCTTTAAAAGTTGCAAGGCCAATAAGTCTAATCACCTTCATTTTAAATCCACTTATTGTAGTATTAATTTATATTACAAATACAATTATAAAGATGTTTGGTGGAGAAGTTGGTAAGCAGAGGCCCTTTATTACTGAAGAAGAGTTAAAAACTATGGTTAATGTAAGTCATGAGCAAGGTGTTTTAGAAGGCGAAGAGAAACAAATGATTTATAATGTATTTGAATTTGGAGATTCACAAGCAAAAGATGTTATGACTCCAAGGACTGATATGATTGTAGCAAACTCAAACTCTACCTATGAAGAACTTATAAAAATTTTTAGAGAAGAGCAATTCTCAAGAATTCCTATATATGAAGAGACTGTTGATAATATTATTGGAGTTTTATATATTAAAGATTTAATTTTCTTCGAAGATGGAAAAGAAAAATTTGATATAGTGAAACATATGCGTGTTCCGTACTTTACTTACGAGTTTAAAAGCACCGTAGATTTATTTGCAGACATGCGTTTAAAACGAGTACCTATAGCAATTCTACTGGATGAATATGGGGGTACTTCTGGAATTGTAACAATTGAAGATTTAGTTGAAGAAATTGTTGGAGATATAGAAGATGAATACGATGATGATACAGACAAAATTGAAGTCATAAAAGAGGATGAATACATTGTTGATGGCGATACTAAAATAAATATGGTTAATGAAATGATAGGCCTCCATATTGAATCAGACGATTTTGATTCCATAGGTGGTTTTGTCACAGGATTACTTGGACGACTTCCAAAGACAGGCGAAACAATAAATTATAATGATACAAAATTTATTATACAAAACACCAGTAAAAACCGTATAATAAAACTAAAAATTATAACTTAATATAAACCAGCAAAAACTTAAGGATGATTATTTAAATCATCCTTAAGTTTTTTATTAACATGGCTTATTTATTAAACTAACCTATTACAAAATTTTTCTAGGAATTTTACCTTTTATTTTGTTTTCTATAGAATCTAAAAGAAATTTGTCTTTTGGGGCTGCAAATAAATATGTATACCCCTCTTCGCCAGCTCTTCCAGTTCTTCCAATTCGGTGAATATAGGCTTCTGCACTCTCAGGTATATCATAGTTATAAACATGACTAACACCATTTATGTCAAGCCCCCTAGAGGCTACATCTGTGGCAATCAAATACTGAATATCACATTTTTTAAACTCTTTCATTATTTTTTCTCTTTTTGATTGAGTTACATCAGAATGTAGTTTTTTACAATTATAACCTTTTTTATAAAGGGCCATTTCAAGATCATCCACTCTTCTTTTAGTCCTACAAAAAATGATGGCCATAAAAGGATTATCCTCATCCATTACTTTACATAGATCTTCTTGCTTTCTTCTATCTGTTGTTTCTATTAAAAATTGTTTTATGTTTTTAAGAGTTGTTTGTTGTTTTTTAATTATTACTTCTTTAGGATCATTCATATACTTATAAGCCAGTTTCTTTACCTCTGAACTCATAGTTGCTGAAAAACATAAAGTCTGCCTTTTTTTTGATGTTTTTTCTAAGATAGCCTCAATATCATTTTTAAATCCCATGAGAAGCATTTGATCTGCCTCATCCAGTACTAATGTCTTAAGGTTATCAAGTTTCACAGTTCCACGACTAAGATGGTCTAATAATCTTCCTGGTGTTGCAATTACTAAATGAATATTTCCTTTTAGCTTTTTTAGCTGTGCACCAATATCCTTACCACCATAAGCTGCTAAAATGTTTATATTTTTACATGGTGCAAGCTTTTTCGCTTCCTCAGATATCTGAAGCGCTAGCTCCCTTGTAGGTGTCACTATTAATCCTTGTATTGTATTTATATCATTTGACATATTCTCAAACATTGGAAGTAGGAATGCAAGTGTTTTTCCAGTACCTGTTTGTGCCTCTGCTATAACGTCACGTCCATCCTTTATTAATGGAATACTTTGTTCTTGAATAGGAGTCGGCTCAGATATTCCTTGGATTTTAATCATATCTAAAATATTATCGTTAAGCCCTAATTTTTTAAACTTTATCATTCTTTACTTACCTTTCTATTTTAAAATTATTTTTCTTTCCTTTTTATACAAACCATTTAATTATATCAGAAATTCATTAAAATAAAAAGAGTTTTGTCAAATTCATCTTACCGATACATCTTATATTTACAAAGGCCTTATTTTCCAACTAATAATTCTGATTATTCTAATGTTTCTAATAATTTATTTGAATCAGGTGAACTAACCTTTGATATTTGTTTATGTTTACAAACGTTCACAGAACCATTGAGTAATGAACTATTCTGCTTTTTTGCAAGCGCATTTATTATAGCGCAGCACCCTATGAATAAAAAAGCAGCTTGTGGTGCAATCAATGTAAAATCTACTAGTCCATGTCCAATTATTACAGCTTGAATGCCTGCTAGCATTGGAACCATTTTACAATCTTGTTTATAAAGTACTTTTAAATTTCTAAATAAGTTAATTTTTATGTAAGCATATATTGAAATACCAACAGCTCCGAGTGTTGTCATAAATGTAATCCATATGTTATGACCATGGAATATAGTAGCATAATAGTAACTCTTCAGGAACTTCGCCCCATGCTCAGAAATACCCATAAGTCCCCACCCCATAAGGGGCTTAATTTTTATCATTTCTAAACATCCATTCCATATTCCAAGACGACTACTAAATGAGCCATCGAAATCATGCCCAATTACATTTTGTAAGATTTCTGATGGCATAAAAGTAACTGCACATGTGAGAACAAATATTGTTATAAAAAGCCACATATCTTTTTTACTACCTTTAAGCAGATAAAATGTAAAAAGTCCAAACAATAGCCCTATAAAAGCTCCACGGGATCCTGTTAAATATAATGCAATGACAAACAAAAGTGTTGATATTTGATAAAATAACTTTGTAGTTTTAGATGTAGTGCTACAAAAATAAAGGCCTACCAGAATCATTATGGCAAACCAATTGCCCGCTACATTTGGATTTCCAAAGGTGCTATATATTCTATCATTAAATATTGGCTGGGACGTAAATTTCAAGAATCCAGCCCAAATATTATAATGGAAACACACATATATGGTTTTCTCAACAATTCCAAAAATCGCTGAGAACAGTGAAAACCGAACTAAAATCTTACATATCTCTTCTACCTTATTTTCATTTTCGCAATAATCTTGTAAAAAAATACTAATACACAAATACATAAGTATAACAAAAGATGCAGCAATAGATGTAAAACTATAATTTATAATTCCTACCACCAAAGACCATATAAAAAGTAGACAAAGTCCTATATTCCAATGATTTTTATATATATTTACTTTCCTAAATAATACTCTATATGTCATATATATCGCTGGTATAATTGTTGTATAAGGTGAAATAACTGTTAATAAAACTAAAATCCCCATAATAAAACCTCCTGTGAAATATCCACATAGATAATAATATACAATTATTCAAAAAACGTCAATTAGAAAATAAATTATTTACATATTGTTTTATTGTCTAAAAATTGTGTAACTAACTTTATACAACTAAAAAAATCAGCAAACCCATTAATTACCTAACGGATTAGCTGATTTTTTATGTGCATAGATTTTCTACTTTTAAAATAGAAACTATAATTTATTTTTTTACTTCAGTTTTTCCAGTTATAGAACCAGTTTTATCTAGTTTAAACGCAGATTTAAGTGCATCTGTGGCAAAATAAACATTTCCTTGCACTTTTGCATCTACTATAGTAAATCCTTTAGCTTCAACATACACATCCCCTACAAATGTTCCACCTTGAATTTTAGAATTTACACTTTTAACTATTAATTTTGGTGCTGTTAAAGTGTAACTAGCAGTTTTAACCCTTTTAGCATCTTGAGCGTAAAGAGCAAATTTACGTCCTGCTGGAACTTTTTTTGTCGCATCTTTACTATCAGCCTTTGTAAATGATCCTTCTAAAACGATTTCCTTATCAACCTTTAAATCTTTTGTTATTGCGATAATCCAAGATCCATCTTTGCTTACTGCTTTTTGGAAAGCATTTTGCTCATTCACTATTGATGCGGTCGTTACAACATCAGTTTTTGCTACTTCCTTTGTTGCTACTGGTGCTGTTGTTGTTTTCGTTGCTTCTTTAGTACCACACCCTACTAATAGTGTAGCCCCTATAACTAGTGATAATATTATCGCTTTAATTTTCATTAAAATACCCCCTATTAATTTTTAATTATTATGTTACATTGCTTAATAAGCACAGTATAACACATGTTATATGATTAAATTGGGCATATTGTAATTGTTTTCAGTTACAATATGAACAAAATTAATAATTCAATATCTGTAGTATGTTTAATCGACAAGTACGCATTGGCACATATGTAATTTATTAAATAGTACTACCTTTCTTTAAAAATATTATATGTCATGTGTATACTGTTTTATTTTGTGTCAATAATTTTAATGTGTGGTTTAATTGAAAGGGGCATGTTAATGAAAAATAGTATTAACTTAATCAGGGATGAAACTCTAATTAAAGAATATATAGAACGAGGTAAGGGACTTTTTAATGATGGTAAAACTGAAAAGGCATTTAAAAATTTCAATAAAGCCATATTATTAAATAATGAATCTGTCGATGCTTATTTTGCCAAAGCGCAAGCTCATTTAGAAATATATGAAGCATACGAAGCTGAAGAATGTATAAAGAAATACCTAAAACTATTTCCAGATGATTCAAAAGGTTACTGGAAATTAGTAGATATAAGTGACTTAACCGGCGACTTTGATAAATGCATTTACTACTGCGAAAAAATCATTAAAATTGATAACCAAAATGCAGTAGCATATTTAAAAAAAGCAGAGTTTTTATCTATTCTTAACGATTTTATAAAAGCTTTAGACTGCTTTGATCTTTGCCTTAAACTAAGTCCAAATTTATATGATGCTTTATGTGGTAAAGCGAAAGTACTTCTCTCACTACACAATAAAAATAAATCACTTGAAATGTATAGTAAAGCTATTAAAGTAGATAGTTCCAAAAGTGTTGCCTATTTTGGATCATCTCAGGTTTATATGACTATGGGTAATAACATAAATGCCCTGTATTTTGCAGAAAAAGCGTTTGACATAGAACCTCAAAATGAATGGTATAAGTGTCATTATAACGTATTAAAAGATATGCATACAAGTAAATAAATAAATGCTCCCACTTATAAATGGGGGCATTTATTTATATATGATTATATTAATTATTCCTTCATTTGAAACAATCCGAATATCTCTTCTTCACTCATTGCTGAAAAACCTTCCCCACTTGATAGTTCATCCCCCATAAGCTCTGATATAAGCTTTTTCTTTTCCTCTTGCAGGGATAGTATTTTTTCCTCGATAGTTCCCTTTGCTATAATTTTTATAACATTAACCACATTCTTTTGCCCTATTCTATGAGCTCTATCAGTAGCCTGTTCTTCCACTGCTGGGTTCCACCAAGGATCAAAGTGAATTACTACATCTGCAGCAGTTAAATTTAGGCCTGTGCCCCCGGCCTTTAAACTTATTAAAAATACAGAGTTTCCCCCATGATTAAAATCTTTTACCATATCCATTCTCTTAATAGATGGTACCGATCCATCCAAGTAACTAAAAGATATATTCTCTACCTTAAGTCTCCTTTGTATATTCTTTAAAACAGCTGTAAATTGAGAGAAAACAAGTACTCTATGCTGCTCCTCTATACTCTTATGAAGATATTCAACTAGAGCTTCTATTTTTGCGCTACCACCACTATAATCATTCATGAGCACTGTAGGATCAAGACATAGCTGTCTTAGCTTTGTAATGTACGAGAGTATCTCTATTTTACTATTTTTAAATTCGTCATTGCGTACCTTGTTTTCTATAAGCTCCATTGCATGGTTTGCATAGGTTTTATAAACTTTCTTTTGCTCATCATCTAAACTAACCATTAGCGTCTTTTCAATTTTATCAGGTAATTCCTTTAAAACATCTTTTTTTCTACGTCTTAAAATAAACGGTTTTATAAGCCTATTCAAATCTTCTAGAATCTCAGGACTTGTCTTAAGCTTTTTATGATATCTTACACTAAATATCTTTTCATCATATAGGTATCCTGGCATAATAAAATCAAATATAGACCATAAATCCATAAGAGAATTTTCTACTGGCGTGCCCGATAGTGCAAATCTTGTTTCTGCCTTTATCTCCTTAACTGCTACTGCATTTTGAGAGTTTGGATTTTTAATATTTTGGGCTTCATCTAATATACAATGGTTAAACTCTATTACTTCATAACTCTTAAAATCCCTCTTTAATAGGTTATAGGTGGTAATAAGAACATCATATTCTTTTATATTATGTATTATCTCATCCCGCATGTCATGAGTCCCATAAACCGCAGCAACTTTTATGTTAGGTGCAAACTTTTCAAACTCACTTATCCAGTTATATATTAGGGATGTAGGTGCTACAATTAGAGTCTTACTTCCCTTTTTTGATAATATAAAAGTGATTGCTTGAATTGTTTTACCAAGGCCCATTTCGTCCCCTAGTATCCCACCGAATCCCAAATAGTCTAAAGTTTTAAACCAATTATAACCGATGTTTTGATACGCTCGCAGTTTGCCATTTAAGTCATCAGGCTCTTTGAAGTTTGATTTTTCAATGTTCCTTATCTTATCTCTTACTTCTTTTAGTTCTTTTTTCCCTTTTATATATCTAATGTTATTATCCTCTAAATAACTATCTAGGAAAACGCCTTTACTCTTAGGTATCTTAATATGATTATTATCGCTACCAATTGGTGCCATAACATCTATTAATTTCAAAAATTTATTAAGCTCTAATTCTTCCAAATCAAGATACTCACCATTTTTAAGCTTATAATATTTAAGGTTACTTCTAAATGCCCTTAGTATATTTGTGGTTTCTCGAGGATCAATGTCTCCTATTTTAAAATCCATTTCAAAGTAATTATATTTTCCGCTTTTAATATCCCCACTGATACCCTTAGTCCCCAAAGATTTTATACCCTTAAAGTTTTCAGAGTAATATACTTCTCCTATTTTTTGTAACCTTTCTATATCACTTTTAAAGAACTTAAATATCTGTTCCTCCATCACTGCGAAATAGAATTTATTTTTAATTTCCTGAAAACCTAAAGCTTTTAAATCTACGATTACTTGAGTTTCTTTTTTTGAATCCCTATAAATGATCTTTTCTGTATAATCCTCAAATATATTGAATTCGTAAGTTCCATACTTGACCTTTAATGTTAGAGTAATATCTTTGCCTTGTTGATTAAAATAAAAATTAAATTGGCTTTTAGCCATTATTATTTTATCTTTTATACTCTTTGATAACACAACATTTGGCGATAGGACATTTAGATCTGGAATCAGCTTTCTTAATATAGTCTCCTCCTCAAGGCTTGTCATAGTTACGACCTTCGCCTCATTAAATACTTGAAGGTAAGGGCTTATCTTATAACAAAAATCATAATTCGGAAGATATATAGTGCTTCCATACAAGAAAACATCATTTTTAGAACCTAAAGATACCGGCATTCCATTAGCGGATTTGAGCACATAATTATCCTTAATTATTTTCAAATCAAAATCTATGGCAGGAGCATCATATAAAATTTCCGTATCTACCGGTCTATAAAAAAAACCCTCGTTTAAATAGACTCTATGCTTAGTTATGATTTCAAAAAATTCTCTAGTAAGGTATTTAGGAATATTTATGTATTTACCTTCCACATAACGGTCTTGACTTCTATTAACATGTCTTTGAGAGGTCTCCATACTTTTTAGCATTTCTATAAAATCAATGAGCCTTTTATCCTTTGTACTTAATCTTTGATTTTCAATATTAAAAGCAAAGTTTTTGCTATAATTTATAGAAAACTTGTTGTAGCAAGCTAATAAAAAGTGATTTATATCCTTTAAAATATAAAGATTACTTGAAGTCATAGAACTTAAGCCTAGTTTAAATTCAACAGTTAAGTTATTACTCCACTGATTTTTATTTATATATACATCTATTTTAATTTCATCCCTATGCTTTTCATCCCCTAAAAGCATAGATAGTACATTTTTATTACCTTTTAATATATCTAAGCTTACAACATCTTCCTCACATAAAAGAGGGTGCTTAGCTAAATCCTCTAATGATTTATAAAATGTGGCAATTAAATGTTTACAGCAATAATTTTCTTTTTTAAACTCATTATTTTCAAAATCTGGGCAGCTACAAAATGTAGAAAAAATAGTTTTCTGACCTGCATCAATCTCTATTTTCGTATGATATTCGTTAAAAAGTTTCTCTGAAATTACATTGCCGTCTATACATATTAATTTATCTTCATTTGTGATATCCATAGAAGAAACCAAATCATTGCTAAGAACCCTTTGTCCACTGGCATGATTTTTACCACTTGTTCCTTCATTTAGTATTTGTAATAACATATCTTCTTTCAACATATTTTCTCCCTAGTTTAATTAATTTTATAATCTTCTAATTATACCATAAAATCAAATAGAACATAGAACTTACGCCCTATGTTCTTTTGTACTCAGTTCTTAATAAATATTACTATTTACTTTTTTTAATAGGGACTATAATTTTATCAAACAAATCTTTGTTTTCATTTACTTTTGTCTCACTACCAACAGCGCAGTGTATATTTTGTTTTAGGACTTCTTCCAATAGATCAGCAAAGTTTCTTATATCGCTAGCGGTAGTTGCTAATATCTCATTTCGCAGCACCTGAATATCCTCTTGAGATGTACCTGAAAAATACATGCCATCCCCTATTATACCTTTGGCATATGGACTCTTTAAATTATCCATCCCTCCTATAGTTCCTATTATATAGTTAGTCATTTCCTTTTCACTTGCTTTAAAATTCTTTAAAAATTTTGCTACTCCATTAAATGTATCCAACGTCTCCTTTAAATTCGGATCTCGATTGGAGTAAAACATGACTTCCCCTTTTGTAAAACTCATAGCACCACCATAGGCGCCACCTTTCACTCTAAGTTCTGGCCATAAATAATCACTATTTAAAATATTCTCAAGGACCTTCATTCGCCCATTATAGTTATATCCTGCTTTTTTAAAATTTCCGGCTTTAACCACGTATTGCACTTGTGACGGAATCACAAAAGCTTCATTCTTATTGGAGTAATCGAATTTGTATTGTTGCATGGGAAATTTTTTATTATTAATTTTATTTCCTAATTTATTAAGGCAATACACAAAGCCATCATATTCTTTTTGATCGCCAGTATAACTTACAACTAAACCCTCTTTGTTAAATACTATATCACGAACATCATTCAAATTTTTTACTACTTCATCAAACTTCACATTAAAATTATCATCTAAGTCACAAATAAAATTGTAATAAGGTAAATAATCCAAATCCTTATACTTGCCACTATCCGATAAATAAGATAATGTACGATTTACTGCAATTGTACTTCCTCCATTGATAACCATAGATTCATAATTCACTCTCAAATTTTTAATTAAAACTTTCATACGGCTTTTATCATCAAACTGGCTTTGATTGATTATTTCATCTATTAGTTCTAGTGACTTTGGTAATGTACTATTAAGAGAATTTACTGACACATTCATTTTAGGAGTATATTTATTACTGTCAGTAATATTTTTAAATAATATAGAATTAAAACTAATTCCTCCAGTAAACTTCATCATTTGGTTTGAGAGCTGCATACTACTATATTTATGTGTATTAACATTTCCTAAAATGTTGGCAAGCAGTTTTAAATATAATACTTTATTTTGTGGCACCTTTGAACTATCAAAATACAAATTAGAATAAGTAATCCCATTAGTAAACATCGGATGACTCAATATTTTTATACCTGCATCTGACTTTTCTATTGTTGGAATTTTTTCTGCTTTTAAGTTTATATCCTTTCTTGTAAGTGTTGGTATCTTAGATAATTTTTCCTTCGAGTCCAATTCTCCCTGCCACTTTTTTAAGTCTTGCTGGTCTTTTTTAATTGTATTAAGTTCTTTTACTGATAAGGATTTTTTATAATTTGAAAGTTTGATTTTTAAGCTTTTCTCTTTAGCCTCATTTAACCCAATAGAAGGTTTTAACACAACTAATGATTTATGCTTATTATCAATTAGATATTTTTGTACTAATTTTTCAAAGTATCTATCAGATAGTTTAGATTTTATTTTATTAAGTGTGGGAGTAACCTCTAAATATTCTGTAGGATTCACATCATAATTCCAGCAATTCAGAGAAGACGACATATAATTCATTCCTCTATCAGCATCTGAATTTTGAGTTCTTAAGCTTAATTCTACAGCGGTGAAAACTGAATCTACTAGATCTTTATCAAAACCTTTTTCTACTACCTGCGCTAAGGACTCATCCACAAGCTTTTTAAAGTTATATTTTTCTGACTCATTGGCATTTGTTGCAGTTATACTGAAAGTTGGTTGCTTAGTTGATTGATTAAAACTTGCATAAACATTTGCTCCAATACCTCTATCTACTAGAGCTTTCCTTAAAGGTGAAGATTTTGTGTTTAATAGGATCTCTTGCAAAATTTGAAAGCCTAAAACATTTTCAACGTCTGGTTCCTTATCTATTACGTAATTAGATGATAAGTAAGTCTTATTTACTGTGCCTCCATTGATAGATATTGGATACAATTCTGTTTTTTCAACCTTTTCATCATAATATTTTTGTGACACTATTTTACTATCCACTTTCACTTCTTTAACTTTACTTAAATAATTATCATCCATAAGTTTTAATTCATGTTTGATATTCAATTTTCCATATAGATATATAGAACTATTTGATGGGACATAATATTTCTTATAAGTTTCTATAAATTTATTATAGGTTAGATCGGGTATATTATCTGGATTACCCCCAGAGTCAAAATTGTATGAGTTATCCTTAAAAAGAGATTTATTAATAGTATTTGATAAAATTAATTCTGGCGAAGAATTATTTCCCTTCATTTCATTATATACAATCCCATTATAATTTAAATCTCCAGTTTTGTTGTTAACCTCATAATGCCAGCCTTCTTGTTTAAGTATTTTAGGATCTTTGCATATATTCGGACAAAATACTGCGTCTAAATACACACTCATTAGATTATCGAAATCCTTATCATTTTTACTTGCCACTGGATACATCGTAAAGTCTGGGCCTGTAAACGCATTTAAAAATGTACTTAATGATTGCTTAGTCATAATTAAAAATGGATCTTTAACTGGATATTTCTTTGAACCACATAAGACCGAATGTTCAATAATATGATTAACACCTGTATTATCATGTACTGGAGTTCGAAAGCTTATGGAGAATACCTTGTTTTCATCCTCATTTTGTATATAAATAAGTTTAGCCCCACTTTTAATATGCTTAAATATGAATGCAGTTGAATGTATATCTTCAATCCATTTTTTAGATTCTATCTTAAATCCCGATATAACATCTCCTGTTTTTAAACCTTCATTTACACATATGTTCATTGAAGTATTGCTTAATTGTACTTGTTTAGCCCCCGCAATTTGTCCGCAATATGTAACATTACTAAAGTTATTAACCAGTAACCCAAATATCAAAAATATACATGTTATTATTGTAATTCTCTTCATTTTACCCACCCTAAAATATATTTTTTACTACATACTATTATTTTTAATCTTACAAATAGTATGTTTTATTTCTATTTTATATATTCAAGGCATTAATTAGTATATACTATATTTTATTACCAATTTTTTAAAAAACAAGTTAAGGAATCCAGTAGATAATTATTCTACTGGATTCCTTAACTTGTTTTTTATTTGTTCTTCCCTTGATTTAAAGTTAAATCATCTCCTGGGTCGCTGCAGTATTAACGACTTCAGAAGGAGATTTAGACCGCCCACTGAAGTTTTCTTTTTGTTACAGTATATAAATCCCCCTTATAGAAATGGGAGACTTTCCTTCTGAAATGTCGTTAAACGGACTCTTCCTTAAACATATTAAGCATATCTTGCTTTTCTCTTGTAAACCTATTGTACACACTTTGTTTTATCTCCGCTGAACTATCTCTAAAATAAATATTAACCTTTTG
>Ga0209125_1002847_pt1 | contig 12658 bp, 5 predicted proteins | sample BarGraIncub1131A_FD_184503 | JGI IMG/M metagenome (GOLD analysis project Ga0209125, IMG submission 184503) | Arctic peat soil microbial communities from Barrow, Alaska - Barrow Graham LP Incubations 11-31A (SPAdes) (version 2) | ecosystem: Environmental > Terrestrial > Soil > Wetlands > Peat... | reverse complement strand
ACGAATTTCTGGACACCCTGATTTCGATGCTGGTGGGGTGGGGCATCAACAGTGCCATGATCCTGCTGGCGGCGGCGACATTTTTCAGGACCGGGACACCTGTAACCGAACTTCAGCAGGCGCAGGGACTGTTGTCGCCATTGCTTGGAACCCATTCGGGGATCGTTTTCGCGGTAGCCTTACTTTGTGCAGGAATCGCCTCGACCATCACCTCAGGAATGGCGGCCGGCTCTATTTTTTCGGGTATATTCCAGGAACCCTATGATATCAAGGATAACCACTCCCGACTGGGGATAGCCATATCCTTCATAGCTGCACTTCTATTGATATTTTTAATTTCCAACCCGTTTAACGGACTGATTTACTCGCAGATGATCCTGAGTATTCAATTGCCGATAACGATTTTCCTGCAGGTCTATCTCACCTCCTCCGAAAAGGTAATGGGAAAATACAAGAACAGTAAATTCAATGCGACCTTGCTCTATCTGATCGGAATAGTGGTGACTGGGCTCAATATAGCACTGTTAATCAGCTTGTTCTGATATGAAATTATTTCAGAAAGCTCTCTCTTTTTTGAAGGTTTGTTAATCCGCCAAGTAGAAATACGAGGCTTCCTAAGGACAGAAACAGCCTGTTTTTTTGCGAAATTTGCTCCCATACCATCTCATTCATCCTTTGGGGAATACCGTAGGGATTATGGAATACATTCCATTGTGTGTTGCTAAGGGTCTGACTCATCATCAACAGGACCACCCCGAGTAATATCATCACAACGGCGGTTCCATTACCATTCTTGACTATAGTGGAAACCAAAAAGGCCAGACTCCCCAGAAACAATACTGGAAACATCAACTGAAATGACATGTTAAATACTGGGATCTGAACAAGGGTCAAATAGCCAACCCATGAGAACAGATACACAATAGCCCAGGTAAGCAGAAAGATCATAAAGAGACGGACCAACCAAATTTTGTACCGGTAATCCGGGATACCGAACAGAATCTCGAGTATTCTGGAATCAGCGTCATTCTGGATACCGAATACAGTAGGGTAAAAGACCAGCAAAATTCCTGGAATCAACAGTATGCTGTATATATCTGAAGAATCATAACTGGCTTTGGCATAGGCCAGCTGGAAGGAGAGGGCAATGAAAAAAAACAGTGCGGCCAGTACAAACCAGATGAATCGTCCGGCGAAAATGATCTTCAGGTTATACCTGGCCATTCTCAGGACCAAATCCGTTTTGTTTTTCAGACTACTCTTCAATAATGCATTATCCATAACTCAAATTTCAATATTTCATTATTTCTTATTCAGGCCCTTGAGAATGCATAAATAGGCCTCTTCCAGCACCGGCTTAACAGGGATGGCATCCTCTGTGGGTTTCTCAGCAGAAAGGAAACGCACCTTGATATTTTCCCCGTCACGCATGTGGTGAATCACCCGCTCTTTTTGCGGGAAGGAATCAAACTCTTTCGCAGGAATGTTGAATTGCCATACAAATCCTTCTGCCAGCTTTACCATATCATTCGGATGACCCGCATAGCACAGTTCGCCACGATTGACTACCGCTACCTGGTTACAGGAGCTTGAAATATCCTCGATAATGTGTGTGGAGAAGATAACGATTCGCTCGCGGCTCAATTCAACGAGGAGGTTTCTGAACCTGATTCTCTCGCGAGGATCCAGTCCGGCAGTAGGCTCATCAACTACTAATATTCGTGGAAGATGCAGCAGAATTTGGGCAATACCCATCCTTTGCTTCATACCACCGGAGTAACCTCCGATCTTTTCATCCTTCCGATCCCACAGGTGTACCGAGCTCAGCACATATTCAATTCTTTTGTGTCTTTCCGCAGCATCAGTAAGACCTTTGAGAATACCCTGGTAATCCAGAAATTCGTAGGCAGACATGTTCTCGTAGGTACCAAATTCCTGAGGCAAATAACCTATCAACCCCTGTAGTTCTTCGCGTTTCTCCTGAGTGTCGATTCCGTTGATCCACACTTTGCCGTAGCTTTGCTCATAGATTCCGCAGATCACTCTCATCATCGTAGATTTACCGGCTCCGTTCGGACCAAGCAAACCAATCATACCCGTATTTATATCAAGGGATACGCCCTTCAATGCTTTAAATGGATCTCTCTTGCGGCCGATCACCGGCATTTGTTCAACAATCTTGTAGAATGTTCTCCTGATGCGGGCAAATCTTCCTTTCAAACGTTCAATATTGACGTTTTCGCGGTAGAGTCTCTTGGCTGTGGTATCCACCGCCAGGATAAAATACCAGATTGCACCCAGAATGGCAACTGAAACGAACTTCTCCCACTTGAGATAGAAGAACAGCAACACAATCAGCGGAATTCCCCAGTACAGGAGATTAAATCCCATATTTGCGGCCCTGGTCATCCACTTTTTCTGCTCATTTTCGGCTCTGTAGTTGAGATATTCTGAGACTGGACTCCACATGGAGATCATCATCAGATAGACGAATATGGCGAAAACAAGTGAATACAAACTGTTTTGCAGGTAAATGAAAGCAAAATAGGCCATGAATCCGAGTAATGGAATCTGCCAGATAAAAAGATCGAAGTCTTTCAATTGGCGGAAATATTTCAACTGACCGGCACGTTCTCTGATATTCCTGTTTCCTTTCCATTCCCTGGCAAAGCGACTGCCCCAATCGTAAATCTTAACAAGATTCTCGACTCTGATATTAATCTGCTGATCAGCATCTATGACAGTCTCTTTCGCCTTGCGAAGACTGTTCATGATAAACCAGGTTGCGCCAGGAATTACAATAACAAAGGCGATCAGATCGAGCAATTTCCACAGGAAGGCATCGACACGGTAGTAAATAAACAAGCAGCTTGCGATGAAGAGTATTCCTTGTAAAATCTTGAGTTTCCAGTTCAATCCCCTCATCCAATTGAGCGTAGTTTCCAGTCCGGAATAGAAAGTCGGAATAAATACCAGCGTCAAAAGGGTACTCAGGCTCAAACCACCGATCACGGTAATGGCAAATGGTGCACCAATGGCGCCAACATATTCATTATCCCCCATGGCCATTGGAACCATTGCTGCAATAGTGGCAATAGCCGTAATCAGTATCGGACGCAGCCTCGACATTCCTGCCACAATCAGGGCCCGGTTCTTCCGGAATCCCCGTTGACGGAGAATCTGCGTATAGTCAATCAGAATTATACCGTTGTTGACAACCACGCCGATCAGGATCAGAAATCCGATCATCGTATTGGCTGTAAACATCGAATTGTTACTGAAGATGAGTCCCAGGAAGGAGCCAATAGCCGCCAGTGGAATAGAAAACATCAACACGAATGGTAATGAAACTGATTCAAATACCGATGCCATAATCATGAAAATCAGGATGAATGCGGCCAGAATCAGGAAATAAAATTCCGACAGGGTATCTTCCTCATGAATGACCTGGATGGCGATTCCTGAAGGCATATTGTAATTTTCAACAATCTTGTCTACTTCGGCCCTATACGAATCGAGCAGATCTTTAGAGTCCTGCGAGGCAGCAATAAAGCGGAAACGGACTTCAACCTGTTTTTCCTGATTGACCCTTGAAATGCTTGCGTACCCGGAAGATAACACCACATCACTGATACTCTGAAGCTCATGTAGTCCGCCTTTGGAATCTGCAATCGGCAGTGTTCTGAGGTCAAAAGCGGTTCTGTTCTTTTTGGCCTCTTCAATGGTCTGACCTCGTTTGGGCATCTCTTTGATGGTGATATCGTATTGTTCATTGCCCTGTTTGAACGGAATGTTGGTCGAAATCTCCTTACTGAAGGAATTCAACTCATTGGATACATTGTTTAGCGTCACATCATAGGCATTCATCATCATCGGCTGAAACTTCAGATGAACTTCCGGCCGGTTATTGGAATAGCTAACGCGGACACCATTCATTGATTCGAGGCTTTCCAGAAAATATTGCATATCGGAAGCGACATTTTTCATCACTTCGAAATCCTGTCCCTTTATAACGATGCGTTCCCAGTTAGAACCAACACCCATCATTGCCATGAAATTTGTTGATCCGGAGCTTCCCATTCCACCACCCCCGGTGCTACTTCCAGTCGTAGAGGAGGCATCCGAAATGTCGATAGTAGCGCCTGGAAGTTCATTCATTTTATTGGTGACCTCATCGCGAATTTGCGAGAGTGAACGTTTCTTGATTTTCTGGAAATCATCTTTCAGGGCAATCGTTACACTTCCGTTTTCAACCTGAATGTTACTCGTTACATCCTTGATTTCCTCAATTCCCTTGATACGGTTCTCAATTTCGGCGATGACCTTATCCGTACCTTCAATTGTTGATCCGGAAGGCATGGTCACAGAGATGCGGAACGCATTCGTTTTCACTTCCTTCAGCGGATTCATGCTGATGGCCAGACAGATAAACATAGTGACAAAGAAGAAGATCAGCGCACCGATGATAGTCTGTGCCGGTTTCCGTAGTGAATATTTGAGAATCATTACATAGCCCTGCACCAGTTTATTACGGGTCGAGACTACGGTAAACTCCATACTCCCGCCAGCTTTCTTCTTCAGAAAGGCATAGGCCATCATCGGAACTAAAAGCATTGCCACGCAAAGCGATATAATCAAGGTAGTAACAATTGAGATACCGACATTCTTGCCAAGCATTTTTATCATGTAGTTGTCCGAGAAGACGAACGGCAGGAAGACCATTGTAGTGGTCATTGTTGCAGCAAGAACTGATCGCCATACCTCTGATGTACCTTGGATAACTGCATCGCGCGGAGACTTACCTGTGGCTCGCAGCCGGTAAATATTTTCCAGAACGACAACGCTGTTATCCAACAGCATTCCCACCGCCAAGGCCATGCCCACCAGTGTAAGACTGTTGATGGTAACATCCGCATAATAGAAAAAATTGAACGCGGTAAGAATAGAAATTGGAATGGCCAGTGCGATAATCGAGACCAATCTAATGTTTTTCAGGAAGATCCAGAGGACAAAAATGGCCAGTAAGCCTCCAACCAATGCCAGCTCACCGATCTGATTCAGGTTCTTCTCCATAATCTCGGCAGCATTGGTCTGCACGGTGATTTCGATTTCCTTGGAAGCAAGATCTTTATTAAGCTTGTCAATAGCCTGGAGTGTTTTTTTGGAAAGATCAATCAGATTGGATTGAGCATCATTTACAAGGGTAATGGATACGGCATCTTTCCCGTTTACTCTCGAATAGGAGGTTTGTTCTTTGGTGCCAAAATAGACTTTTGCAACATCCTTCAGCAAAATGGGACCATTGGCAATCACTATATTTTCAATCTGGCTCAGATCGTCAAATTCTGAAGTAATCTGGATCGCGTATTTCAGATTGGAGCCATAAACGTCGCCGGCATAGGCGCGTGTCCTGTAATTCTGAGTAAGTTTGTTTCGTATGGTGTTTGCCGTGATTTTGTAAGCATTGCAAACATCCATATCCAGCTGAATTTCAATAGTTTTCTCATGACCGCCAAAGACGTTGATTCCTGCTATGCCATCGACGTTCTGAAGTTCTGGGGAGATCTTCAGATCAGTAATATTTCTAACCTGATCAACTCCTCCGGTACCGCGAACCTGCAACTGCATAAACTGTTTGTTCACCTGAGAAGCGTCAACTTTAACCACCATTACAACAAACTGAGTCGGAATCGATGCTTTGATCTCATTGATCTTCTCCTGCAGTTTCAGATAGGTAAATTTGAAATTGACTTTTTTGTTGAACTCAACCATGATAGATCCACGTCTCGACTGACATGAAGACTCCATGTTTTCAATGCCCTGCAGGGTTCCGATGGCTCCTTCAATGGGGATGATTGCCTGGCTCTCCATGAATTTGGGGTCTACCTCCTGCTGGCAAGTAACCTGCACATACAGTACAGGTAACTCTGCATTGGGGAACAGTTCCATGGATAGATTTTTCCACGAAACATATCCCAACATGCTTAGCCCCAGGAAGAGCATGCTGATCAAAATTTTTCTTTTTATAATGAAGTCCATCTGTTGAAAGTTGTATGATTAAAATTCCTGCTCAACAGGTTTATTGCTGGTCAACAGATCATAGACACATGGGATAACGACCAGTGTCAATAAGGTGCTGGTTACCATACCGCCAATTACCGCGAGTGCCATTGGGGACCTGAGCGAAACACTGTCTCCGAATCCCAAAGTTAATGGAACCAGGGCAATTATGGTGATGATGCTCGTCATAAGGATAGGACGTAACCTCTGCTGACCCGCCTGTGCGATAGCCGCTCTTTTCTCTGTTCCAAGTTCACGTAACTGATTGATACGGTCGACGAAGATGATCGAGTCGTTCACCGCAATACCTCCCAGCATGATGATCCCGATCAATGCCATCATGTTAAATGTCTGGCCCATAATATAGAAGAGTATGACAGTACCGACAATGGCAAACGGAATCGAAAGCAAGATAACGAACGGATGAACCAGAGACTCAAATTTTGATGCTAAAACCATGTATACCAATATGATAGACAGGATTAAAGCAAATCCTAAGCTGGCCCATGATTCTTGTCTTTTTTGTTCTTCACCGGCAATCTTGAAACGATAATCAGCTGGAAGTTCAATGCCTGCAATCTTGCTTTGAATCTCTTTGGAAATCTTATCGAGTGAGGCGCCCTTTTTAATTTCTGCCATCACTTTTCCAACGCGTATCTGGTTGCTGTGGTAAATTTCTTTCGGTGCCATGGCTTGTTTGAGAGAAGCAACCTCTCCGAGCCGAACAACCTGTGTGCCGTTACGGATGATAATGTCTCCCAGTTCTGACAAGCCCAACTTGGGAAGATGAATGGTAATATCGCGCAATTCGCCGTTTTTGTCGAACTGACCTACCAGCTGTCCTTCGAGTTTTGAAGTGACCTGGGTAACGATATCACTGACAGCCAGACCATAGGTTCCGGCACGGAAACGGTCGACCATCACGTTGACTTCAGGAGTACTCTGATCCATGTTGGTAGTGAAGTTGTACAATCCGGGAATATCCTGAACAACTTTCTGGGTACGATGGGTCAGAGAATCCAGTACGACCAGATCATCGCCCCTGACTTCAACTACCACTGGAGCCTCGGTGTTACCCAAAATGCTCTGCAGAGCCGTTTCGTCCTGCGCATAGCTCACTTCCATTTCCGGATTTTTTGCATACCATTCCGCAATTGCGGCGATGACTTTTGAAGAAGTAAGTTTTGTGTCTGGTTTCAGAGCGACCTTTATTTCAGCTGTATTATCCCCTTCAAAAATGGATGAAGAATTGGTCGATAATCCAGTGGAAGGACCAATCCTGGAATAGATCGACTCCAGGTTTTCGCCAAGTAAATCCTTGATCATTGATTCCATGGAAGCCACTGCCTCAGATGTGCGAACAAGCATCGTTCCCTCTTTCATTTTAAGTTGGACAGAGAATTCTTTACTCTCGCTTTTGGGCATAAATTCGCTGCCTATTTTTGGAATCAGGAAAAGTGACAGACCAAAGAGTACCAGTGAAGAAAAGATGACAACCATTCTGTTTGGAAGCAGATTGGTAATGAAATTACTGTAGCCGGTCCTCTTCTGTATGGAGATTGAAGCATTTTTCTTGTTCATGAAGAACCTGTGATACAACATTGGTATCACAAAAATCGCTACAATCAGTGAAGAGAAAAGTGAAAATGCTACCGTCCATGCCTGATCTTTGAACAAGGCACCAGAAGCGCCATGCATGTAAATGATCGGAAGGAAAACCACGATATGGGTGAGGGTAGAGGCAGTAATTGCCCCTCCAACCTCTGCTGTACCAACAATAGCGGCTTCCTTTGCAGACATTCCGTTTTCGTGGTTCCTAAAGATATTCTCCATTACCACGATGGCATTATCGACAAGCATTCCAGCGCCCAAGGCCAGACCACCCAACGTCATGATGTTGAGCGAGAGTCCGTTGAAATACATCAGGTTAAAGGTTGCTATGATCGAAATCGGAATAGACAAGCTGACAATCAGCGTAGTACCTATCCTTCTGAGGAAGAGGAACAAAATCACAACGGCCAGAATGATTCCGAAAAACATGGTGTCTTTCACCTCATCGACGGCGCTGCGGATAAATGTTCCCTGGTTGGATACTACCGTGAATTTGTAACCTGGAAGAGCTTTCTCAATGGTTTTGAGCGTATTGTTGATCTCCTCGACAGCCTTCACAGTATTGTATTTCGTCTCTTTGTAGATGGAAAGTGCGATGCAACGTTCTCCGTTGATGCGTACAATATTGAGTGGTTCTTTGTTTTGAAAACTGACCTTGGCGACATCCTTCAAGTAGGTGGGAGCCTTCTCTGCAGTTGTACTTCCTGTTACTGTGGATTTATACCCGACAATCAGATTTTCGAAGTCTTCCTTTTCCAGCAAAAGACTGACACCCTTCACGACATATTGCAGTCCGGTTTCGGTAATGGTACCGCCGGAAATACTTCTGTTGTACGACTGAATCTTTTGAGAAAGCTGGTCGACCGTTAAATTATAGGATTCCAGGGCATAAGGATCCGTATCGATTCTGACTTCGTTCTGTTCCACTCCGCTTAATTCGACTTGGGCAACACCTTCAATCCTGACAAGCTCATTGCGCATGTAGTTTTCTGCCACCTTGCGCAATTCATTCATGTCTTTGATCGTGGTGTGTGACATCCCGACGATCATGGCCGGTTTGGTATTTGGATCGTGCTGAGTGATAGTCAGTTCAGTAATCTGACTGTTCTGTGAGTAGGCCGTCAGAGCCTTCTGTAGATCCAGAAATGCCTCATCCATATCTTTGTTCCAGGCATATTCAACCGTAATTTGTGCTGATCCGGTTTTGGATATGGAGGAAACCTGAAGTACGCCACTCTGGCGGGAAGCGATGGCCTCAATGTTGGAAACATATAATTTTTCCATCTCTTCAGGAGGTCTTTCGCCAGACTTGATTTCCACGAAAATTCTGGGTGAATTCAGGTCAGGGAAGAGATCGATCCCCAGTTTTTGATAGGAGATGACACCTAGAAGCAGTACTCCCAGCACCACCATCAGAATGGTAACCGGATAATTGACTGCAAAGTTTGTCAATTTCTTCATTAGGAAATTATTTTAAAATTTTGCCTGGAATAACAGGTAAACTATTTGACGATCTTAACTTTAGAACCATCCCTCAATGTCTCGAATCCTTTCACGATGATGCGGGTATTGGCTTTCACTCCTTCTACAACTTCTACGAATTTATCATTTTCCAGACCTGTAGTGATGGTTCTGCGTTGGGCAGCTTCTCTATCATAAATAAAGACGGTCTTTCCTCTTGCCCCGGCAACAATGATATCTTTCGGAATCACGACAGCGTCATCTTTTCTGGCAGTTTCAATATCTGCCTTGACAAACATACCGGGGCGAAGCTTGAGTTCCGGATTGTTGATTACAATCTTTCCTTTGAAAGTACGTGTCTCGGTACTGATGACCGGAGACAACTCGCTGATCTGAGCCTTCAGCGTATCGTTTGGTAAAGTGTAATTGGTAATGTTTACTTCTTGTCCGAGCTTTATGGTGGTCAGGTATTTCTCCGGCAGGTTGACTTCCATGGTCAGTTTACTGTAATCCATCAGGGTTACAACATTGGTACCTGCAGGGATGCGAGCGTAAATGGTAATTTGCGGAATGTCGACAAGGATGCCTTTGAACAACGCTTTCACTTCACTCTTGTCCTGTTGGATATTGGCATCTTCAAAACTTGTTTTTGCTTGAGCCAGGGCAATTTCAGCATTCTTCAATTCGCGGTAGGTGACACCACCCTTTTCATAAAGTGATTTTTGCTTCTCATTTTCCAACCCAGCTATTTCGAAATTCAGCTTCTTGGTATCAAATGAAATATTGTTGATGTATTCAGGATTTTCCAGTTTAACGATGACCTGGCCTTTATCAACCATATCACCAAGTTTAAAAGGTCTGCCTGTTTTGGCGTTTGTCGCAAGAACATAATTTCCTGCCATTTCAGTGACCAAAACGACCTGGCTGGCAGCGTTGGCTGTGCCTGTGCTGTTAATGTACTGGACGATTGGTCCATTTTTTACATCCATCACCGAAACCGGGACGGCGATGTCATTTGTAATCGGTGCTTGCTGGTTGCCGCAGGAGGCTAGAATCGGAAGCAGGAAGATGAATCTCCACAATTTATTGATTTTCATAAAATTGATATTTTCTGATGGTTATTTATTTGTTGCTTTTGCGTTTAAAAAATGTTCGGGAATGATTGGCTGATTGGTCGTAAAGTCATACAGGGACTGGATCTTGAGGTTCAACAATTCCAACTTGTAATTAATCAGCGACTGGGCATAGTCCATTTTGCTAGTAGACAACTGCACCTGGAAGAGGTTCAGGTCCATACTGGTCAAATCTCCGTTTTTAAATCTCTCCAGGTTAATGTCATAAGTGAGTTGTGAATTTTTTTGCTTGTCGAGAGCAATGGTAATCTGATCTTTTAGATTTCCCAGGTTTCTGATAACTTGCCTGATATCCAGCTTGATCTGAATATCCTGATTGGAGTAATTCAATTTCTGGGTATTAATAACAGCATTTTGAGATCTGATTTGAGCGGCGCGCTGCCCCCAGTCGAAGATTGGAATGTTGAACGTAATACCGTAATGCGGACTCTTTGTCGGTTTATCATAAATATTGGCGAGCGTTTCGTTATCGCCGGCATAACCCATCGAGAGTGACATATCACCTCTGAATTCGTTTTGGGCCATTATTGCGATAAGGTCAAACTGGGAAGTTTCAATGGAAATTTGGCGTTGACGAAGTTCCATACGGGAAGCCAGAGCGTGTTCGAGCGCTTTCTTGCCATTGACCTCTATCGGTGTTACGGCTACATCGGTAATTACAGAAATCTCTTCAAATATGTCCATCCCGATGTATTGCTTGAACTGATCTTTTGCGCTTTCAAGGGCTACTCTGGCCGAAGCAGTGGCTGATTGGGCCGTTTCGAGGTTAACTTCTGCCTGGAATAATTGCTCCTTCGCTGCAAGACCTGCATCCACCTTGTTCTTGATGATCTCATAGCTTTTCTGAGTATTGACATTCTCATCTTCCCTGATAGTAAGACTCATCTGTGCCATGTACACATTGTAAAACAATTGTGATACCGTTTTTTCGAGGGAAAGTTTTTGCATGGAATAGCTAAGCTGGGCGTTTTCGTTGTTTAATTCCAGCGTTTTTAAGGCGACTTTGGTCCTGTTGTAAGTAAAAAGTGGTTGCGTCAGGCTAAGATAGAGGTTGTTATAAAACGCCTTATTGGTAATATTATATCCGGAGGCATCGGAAGTGTTCGATTGCCATCCGAAGGTATTGACCAGTGAGATTTTTCCATCCGTAGCCAGTATCGGTTGATCGACTCTGAAAGTTCCGGATGAGTTGATCAATTTGTTGGTGAACCACGCAGAGGTACGGTTATCAAATTTTCTGCTGTTGCTGTAGTCAATAGGATTGAGGCTCAGCGCAAATTTCGATTTCAAACCTGCCCGCTGAGCATTCAGTGTCTCGGTTGTACGCTGAAGATTGAGCAATGCACTCTGAATGTTGGGGCTGTTAACCGCAGCGATTTCCAAAGCTTTATCCAACGTGAGAATAGTTTGAGCTTGTAATTTAACCTGAAATATCAGGATCAAACTCAATAAAGACAGAAGCGTAATTATTCTTTTCATTTTACTTGTATGATGTTATTTTTCTTTGACAAGTTTGACGGCATCCGCGAAGATCATCCGGGCCTTTGTGCTATTTGACAACTCAATTCTGGCTGAATCTGAAGAGAAGTGATACGTCCCGATTTCAACCCAGGTACTTTCACGAACATCGGGGTTGACGACAGGATGGTCGGTTCCATCATCATGTTTGATGGTGAAATTGTAGGTTTCTTCCGGTTCTCCACCATGGTCTCCTCCGCCGCCACTGCCATGGCCTCGCATGTCAAATTTCATTCTGATCTTTGGGATAAAAGCGTAAACTTTATAGTAACCGGCTTCGCGGATTGGTGCGCTCCACACGGCTTTTCTGTCTCCCGTACCACCTTTACAATAGAAAGCAGAACGAATTTGCTTTCCGTAAAATTGGTCGTTGGTGGTGAGTGTCCAATCTACCTGAGGCGCCCAGGTATTCATTCCCTTGTATTTCAGATTATCATCCTGAACATCAGGGGTTATCAGCTTCTTGATTAAGCTGTTTGAAACGGGCTGGACGAATCTGAATCCCTTGTCTTCATTGTCTACAATAATTTCATTGGCTTCCAATCCCTCGGTGTATGGGATAATTTCTTCCTTGTCGGAGCCTTCTTCTTTCGGATCAATTTCCAGTTTTTCAAAAGGCTGAGATATGCTGGAAGGCAGATTGTGAGAGGCATAGGTATTAATGGTCATGGACCTTGGGTCTCTGTTCAGGAGGAATGTCAACCTTTTGGATTCTTTAGCTCCGATAACAACTGTCTTTTCGATGTTTTCATCACTGCCACCGCCACCCGTCCTGCTGCCTCGTGACCCGCTGCCTCCAAATCCACCAATTCGGAAAGAAACAGTAACTGCCCCGGAGATATTCTCGGTATTAGTCAGTGTACAAGAAACAACCG
>Ga0209125_1002844_pt1 | contig 12663 bp, 13 predicted proteins | sample BarGraIncub1131A_FD_184503 | JGI IMG/M metagenome (GOLD analysis project Ga0209125, IMG submission 184503) | Arctic peat soil microbial communities from Barrow, Alaska - Barrow Graham LP Incubations 11-31A (SPAdes) (version 2) | ecosystem: Environmental > Terrestrial > Soil > Wetlands > Peat... | reverse complement strand
CGCTCTTCCGATCTATCTGCATATCTATTGGCATTTCCCCTATTTCATCTAGAAAAATCGTACCTCCATCTGCGATTTCAAATTTCCCTGCATTGCCTCCTTTTTTTGCACCAGTAAATGCTCCATCCTCATAACCAAATAATTCTGATTCTATAAGCGTCCTTGGGATTGCGCCACAATTCACTGCTATAAAAGGTTCATCCTTGCGGATACCATAATTATGAATGGCCTGTGCAAATACTTCCTTCCCAGTACCACTTTCTCCAGTTATAAGTATTGTTGATTTACTTTCCGAAATCTTTTTTGCATAGTCTATTATTTTCATAAAACTTTCATTTTTCCCTATTACTTTATCAAATGTGTATATAGCCTGACCACTCAATATTTTTCCCACAAGCTTTCTACTTTTTTTTAGCTCATGAAGCACAAGAGTTATTTCCTCAATATTCATTTCTAAATCATATATTGGATACAACGACAAAGTATATTGTAATTTATTTGTCCTTGCATTTATATAAGTATCTTCATCATTAAAAAAACCTTTAACCTTAAGTTGTTCTATTATTTCATTCCAATTTTGAATCAAGTCAGGAATTTTAATTTTTCTCATTTCCTTTTCACTGTAACCAAACATTCTAACTACTTGTTTATTCATGGTTGTAATATTTCCTATTAAATCACAAGTCAAAATTCCAAAAGAAATTGAATTAAAAGTAGTCTCTAAACGTTTTTTTGAAATCTCAAGCATTGAATTATATTTATTAATCTCAAGCATTCTTTCTATTGTATCCGCTGCAGCAACTACCATTCCAAGAGTATGTGGATGAACATTTTCTATATATCCAGTTAAATCAATTATTCCAATAATCTTACCATTTAAATCCTTAATGGGTGCTGCAGAACATGTCCATTTATGATATGCTTCAATAAAATGTTCCTCTCCAGAAATCTGAATGGGTACTTCTTCCGATATTACAAGGCTCATTGCATTGGTTCCAATATGTGCTTCATCCATGTATGCGCCTGTTATCATTTTGATTTTTGCTGCCTCAGATAATATGCTTTCATCTCCTATTACGTTTAAGATACATCCATCACTATCACATAATATTGCAAAAAAAGCGGATCCCCTTACAAAATTATATAAACGATTCATAAATGGAATGGCAGCTAAAATAAGCTTTTTGTTCTTTTCAATCTTATCCATAATATCAACACCGCTTAAAATCTTGGTACTAATCATATTTTTTGCCAATATTTCTGTTGACTTACATCTTTTATGAGACTCCTCAATGTATCTTTGCATATTACTTCACCCTCCCACTACTTTATTATCCTTTTGAGTTTTAGGTTGCAACGCCCTGTTTCTTATTTGACATAAAAAAATTCCTCCTCATATTTTTACATATAAAAAGGAATGACAAAAAAGCATCCCCCTTTTCAAATGGAAGGCTAAATCGTTTTCAATTTAACCCTAACGGTCATATTTCCATAGCATCCCTTAGGAAATATGACTCGGAGAATAAATGATAATTTCATTTTCAGATAAGTGCCACCCACATGGCAAGTGGCAAGAAAAAACCTGTATTCTTACATCAGTAAAAAAGCTTTTAAATTGATAAATTCACTAATGTAACTTTTCTCAATTTGCTTAACTATATTTTTAGCCATTGTTTCATCATACATATGCGAGGTTCTATTCCTATCTAACATCATTTCAATCCAAATTTCCCCATTAACTATTATTTTATGCTTAAATGCTACCTTAATTGTACTTCGAGGGGAAAGTGCCTCATCTATTATACCCTGCTCTTCCAAATATAATTTCATAACTTTCCAACTTTGCTCAAATGTAAATTCAAATCTTTGAATAATTCCATCTATTATTATATCATCTGTAATATCCTTTTTTAATGCTTCCTCCAACCTAGCTAATGCATTTACAAAATCTTTTACTCTCTCATCTAATCTCTTTCCCATTGTATATAACAACTCCTTCATTTAATATGTTATTTATTAATTCCTTTTTATTTAACTCATTAAATGATAATAGATCAAAACTTAGTGGTGTATTTATATCATTTATATCTAAATTAATCTTTGCTAATGTCAAGTGTGTCATTACTTCTCCAACTACACAAATATCTATATCTGAATTATATTTATTATCACCTCTGGCTCTTGATCCAAATAATATTACTTTTTCAACCTCTTTATACTTTCGAAAAATTTCTTTTAATTCAATAACTAATTTTTCATCAATCATCACGTTATTACCTCTCTAAATATATTTCTTTAATTTATTAAATTTGCTATAGGATAGTATCAACCATATTTATTATTTTATCACATATAAAATTAATTAAAACTATAATATTAAAAAACATTAAATTAAACACATAATATTTACATTTAATTATAAATATTTATAATGCAAAAAATTCTCCTTGCTAATGATAAATCCAAGAAATTCGGGAATGCTATTTATAAAAAGAAAGGTTGGGCATAAAATCATGATAGACTTAAAAATAAAGACTGAAAAACTAGCCATCACAATGTTATTACTAATTGTTATTACATTTACAAGTGGTTGTGCGCCAAAAATTAGTACAGATGAAAAAACCATAGGAACTTTTACGTTACAGAATACCTCTTTAGAAAAAACACCTGAAATTATAATGATGAATGCAGTGGTAGTCCGTAAAAATGAATTATTATTGGTCTCCACAAATAATAGCGGTGGGAATGTCATTTTAGATAGTGGTGGTATCTTTTCTCGTCCTCTCATATCTCCTAATAAAAAGCAGGTTTCCTATCTTAAGGATAATAATTTATTTATTACAACGGACAAACTTCAGCATATAAAAGTAGCAGACACTGTATTAGAGTTATCTTTTGCATGGAAAGATGAAAATTCACTACTATACTCTCCTATATTAGGTGGTTTGTATGTTTATGACATTGTTAATAAAATCAGTAAGCCCTACCTTCAAAATGAATTTAATTACCAAAATATAACCTTAGATAGTGGCGGAAAAATATATGCAGAGCAGTATAGAAACTATATAAAAAATGGCGATCATTATAGAGATGATTACGGCGTACTATTCTTTAATCCAGTAACAATGGAAAAGAAAATAGTTATAAAATCAATTCCAAGTAAAATAGCTACTGGTGGAGATTTAGGAATGTATCCAATCATAACAGGTATATCATTAGATGATAAGTATCTTTATATATGGAAGCATCCACATGCAGGTTCCTTAGCAGCAGATGGAGTTGATTTGGCAGTCTTCGATATTTTAAATAATAAACTAATTGAATATACTAATCCAAACATAATTGCACTAGGCTATAGTGATAATATATCTCCAAATTCCAAAAACAGCAGATATTTATCATTAATCTATGGCAGCGGCAGAGAGATGGATAATAATAAAGATTTAGTTATATTAGATATTTTAACGGGCAAATTTCAGTCCTTATTACCAGAGGGTGAAGTAGCCATGACTCCTTATTACACAAAGGATGGAAATTACATTCTATATGCATCCTCCCCAAAACAAAAGGAAGGAATTGGAGCTTTAAATCAGTGGTTTTTAAGCGGAAAGCATCATATTTTTAAAATTGATACAACTACAAAACAAATAGTACAGCTTACAAATAACCCAAATTATTTTGATTTTTCACCAAGATTTATTGATAACGGTGAAATCATATTTTTCCGAAGTGATAAAGCTGAAAATGTTTCAATTTGGAAATATAGCAATGGTAAAGAAAAAATGCTTGCAGATGGGCTTATTTTTTATACTGATATGAATTACCCCAGTCAAAGTTATTATGGCCATTTTAATACAACTCTATTTACTGATATAAACTAACAAAAGGAAGTTGGTAACGTAACTACCAACTTCCTTATTTATTAAATTACTACTCTCTACCCTCTTGTTTTTCCACCAGCTATATTGTATGTTACTCCATGAATGTAACTGGATCTGCCAGATGCAATGTAACAAACTAAATCTGCAACTTCAGTAAGTTCTCCTGATCTCCCCAAAGATGTTATAGTAGTTTTGCTATATCCATCTCTAAGCTGATCTACAGTAATTCCACGAGTATAAGCTAAAGCTGTTTCATATTCTATAGTTCTGAGTCCTGTTGCTTCTAAAATACCTGGTGCTATTCCAACAACTCTTACACCTTGTTTACCTAATTCTTTTGACCAAGATCTTGTAAATGAATTAACCGCATTTTTTGTAGCAGCATAAACACTTTGTCCCTCTGAACCTTCAAGTCCACTTTCTGAGGACATATTTATTATTACTCCAGAACCTTGTTTAACCATTTCTCTTGCCACAGCTTGTGTACATAAAAACACACCCTTTTGATTAACATTTACTATCTTATCAAAAGTAATCTCATCAAATTCGTATTTTCCATGCGGATCTTTAATATCTACCAATAATCTTGGAATATTAATTCCCGCATTATTTACTAAAACATCAATATTTTCAAAAACTTCTTTTGCCTTTAAAACCATTTCATTAACGCTATTACCACTTGTTACGTCTGTCTTTATATAAACCATTTTTCCACTATTTTCATTTATTTCAAACTCAGGTTCATTTGGATTCATATCACTTACCACTACATTAGCTCCATTGTCTAACAAACTTTGAGCTACAGCTTTACCTATTCCAGATGCACCCCCTGTAACAATTATTGTTTTTCCTTCTAATTCCAACCATGATTTTTCCATATTATATATTCTCCTCATGTTTTCATTATTTCAGTCAATTTAATTTTTATCATCCTATTTTATTACAATCTTTTGATTGACTTCAATCTTTCTAATAGGTATAATAATATTGAATATTTTTTTAATAACTCATGATTTTTATTATTGTACCATTCACAGGTGGTACAATTTCTTTTTTTTCTAAGAATAATGTTCCAGCAACATTAGCAACTGATTCGCCACTAAATTTAAATGTTATATGGCCTAAATCACGCAAATTTTGATTTACATATTCTCCTACTGCAGTAATTTTATACTGGATATCTCCTAATAATAATGTATTACCTACTTCAATATTTTGGATTAGTTCATTTTTATTATGAAGAAAACAATAATCTCTTAAATCTTCTGGTACATTTTCTTTAAATATAATAAACATATCACTTTTAATAAAATCGCTTACTTTCTTGCCAATATAAGTGATTATTGTTTCATAAACTATGTCCATATTCTGCCTTCCTTTCTAATCCATTAATTTATATTAACTATACAACCCAAAACTTGCTAGCCATGCAATAATTACAGTAGGAGCACCTGTCAAAAATCTAGAATATAATACTGATGGCACGCCAACTTGAACTGTATCTGGCTCTGCCTCAGCTAAGCCTAAACCTACGGGTATAAAATCACATGCAGCCTGAGAATTAATTGCAAATAGTGCTGGCAAAGCTAAATGTGGAGGAATTGTTCCTTTACCTATTTCAACTCCTATTAAAGCTCCAACTATCTGAGCTATAACAGCACCAGGTCCTAAAAATGGGGAAAGTAATGGGAAGGAACAAATTAATGCTATAATAACAAGCCCAAAAACATTTCCAGCCAGTGGTGTTAATAAATGTGCAAACCAATTACCTATACCAGAAGCATTAATAATGCCTATTAAAGTAGCGACGAAAGCCATAAATGGCAAGATTGTATGAATAACTGTATCTATTGTATCTCTACCAGCCTGGAAAAATATAGATGTAATGGCCCCAATCCCAATACCTAGTTTAGCCACGAGTCCTGAACTTTGTTGGCTAATTTTTTTGGTTGAATCATATTTCTTCATTTAAAATAACCTCCCGCTATTATTCTATTACTTGTATATTAGCTGATTTAACTGCTGAAACATAAATATCTTCTTTCATATACATTGCCAATGGACCACTTTTTCCGGTTGATAAGATATTAATTGTTGGTATCCTTTTTTGAGGATAAATTCCACATCTAAGCGTTCCACCACAATTAATAACCACACAAGCAATTTCATTATCACGAACTCCATGAGTAAAACCATCAACTAATTCACAACCACTAAGCTCTGCAATAGTTACAGCTACTTCTGGTCTTGCACCTCCAGTTATATAAACTACTTTATTTCTTATTTCAGTTGGCTGAATCATTAAAGGTCCGCCCCAACCACCAGATCCTTTTGAAATTTTTAAATTTTTATAACTCATATTTGTCACACTCCTTAATTAATAAGTCACTTACCATTACTAAACTGATGCTGTTTCAACTGTATGCTCTATATCCATAACACTTTTTAATACAATCCCTTGTTGTTTTGCAACCATTGTAGTTGTAAAGTCAGTAATCCAGCCTCTAAAGAAATTGGTTACAATACCTACTAAAAGATATCTTACTGCCAAATCACCAGTTGTAAAACCAAGCTTTGTTATTCCACTTGCTACTCCTAAGAAAACAAATAATTCTCCTGGATTAACATGTGGGAATATACCATTCATAGTGTGGCATGAAAAACTCGAAGCTGCATAATAGCTAGGTTTATATTTTTCCGGTAAAAATCTACCTAATGATAATGTCATTGGATTTGCAAAAATAAATGTTCCCACTACAGGTAGCACAAGATACCTTGAAATTGGATTAGATGATGATTTTTTTGCAAGATTTTCAATTTTGTCAGTTCCAATTAATTTGATTATTGCATTCATAACTACTAAAAGTGAAACTAATAGTGGAATAATCCCTGTTACAAACCCCATGAATTGTACACCACCAGCTCTAAACAATCCCATGAAACTATCAGCAAAATTTGCGATTACTGTAAAAATTTGCGACATTACAAATTACCTCCTAAAAATTTATTTTTATGTGGCTAATGTTTGATCTATAACTTTAAGCTCTTTACAATCTAACTTCTCACCCCCTTTAAATATACTATAAATTTTTATAGCATCTAAAATCGCTATCCTCATCAGCTTATTGAACCCTTTTAATTCTTCCTTTGTTATATTTGAAAGTGACCTTCCTTCTAGGCCTTTAAATTCTTTAACTCTTGCAAACACTGATACCCCTTGCATCTTTCTAGAACAAACAACTATACCCTCTTCATCAATAAGTATTAACACAATAGTTCCAGCTTGAAGGTATCCCTTTTTTCTACCTATAGCTACTTTACCAATTCTTCTTAGCTCTATATAATTTTTATTAAAATCTTTTATTTGCATTAAGCCAAATAAAAAATTAGCTACCCACACAATAATACCTAAAATAATTAGCGCTATAACTGAATTCATACTAGGATCTCCTTTAATAATATATTTTTAAACTCGTTGTAATCTTTTAAGTTAGACATATTAATTATAGCTTGTTTGTTTTGTGCTAACTTTAGCAGTTGTTCATAAGTTCTAATTAATAACTCCTTATCTATGTTTTCCTCTGGTGGAATCATTAATAAAATAATAATTTTTACTTCTTTTTCCTCCCAAACTATTTGTTTTTTCAATACCCCAAAAGCAATAAGAAGTGGATTTTTTTTATTATTAATTGCATGAGGTAGTGCCACATAATTACCAAATATGGTAGTTGCTTTTAATTCTCTTTCAATTATTCTAGTTTTAAATCCTATATCAACTTCTCCCTGTTTTAAAAGCTTATCTAACATAAATTCTAAATTGTCCATATAACTGTCTTTTTCTAAAACAAAGAAATGTTCTTTCTTCACAATTACACTCAGTATAGGATCATTTGTTTGAAGATGATTAGCCTTGTATTTTTTTAAATTTATTTTTTCCTGTATAGTTTTCTTTAAAGCATCATCATCAAAAATAACATTAATCATAATAATTGGAGTTTCAGTATTAATAGTAATGTCCACTGTAGTAAATACAATATCATACTGTTCTAATAATTCTTTTGTAAGCTTTACATCTGAATAATTGTCAATTATCACCTCTCTGCCTAGAAGCTTTCTGAGTTTAATATTTAGAAACTGTGCACTTCCAAGCCCTGTTCCACATACTACTGCGATTTTATTAATAATCTCCCCTTCATAATTATCTTGTTCAATATAACTTGCAAAATAAAGCGCCATGTATGCGATTTCATCTTCTCCAGTAGATAAACCATATGAACTTTCTATTACTTTAGCAGCAATCTTTGCCATTTCATATGGCAAAGGATAACTTTTTTTTATATCATGGATAAGTTCGTTTTTAGTTTTTATATTAAAAATCAATCTATTTAGCATGAAATTTAAATGATATACAAAATTCTTTACAATTTCATTATCATATTTAATAGATACTCCTAAATTTTCATTAATTTCATTAATAATTTTTTCTGCTAACAATTTCACACTTGACTTAATTATTATATTATTAATATTCATGGTTGCTTTTCTACCTATTAATGGTAAGGTTAAAAAAACAACTTCATATTGATTAAAATTGTAATTAGTTACGCTTACTAACATTTCCATTATCTTCGCAGACAGATTATATTCCTCATTATCAATAATATTTTCATATTTCTTTTCTAAACTAGTAATACTCTTATCATCATTAACTCTCATTAACATAACCATAATATAATTCAAAGTTTCCATAAGAGTTGCATCTGAAAAATGAATTTTACTAGTTGTAAATATTTTATTTAACCCAGTTCTAATGCACTCAGAATAGTCGTTGTCTATAATTTTTAAGCAAGAATTTGAAATAGAACTTTTTATGAAATTTTCACTTAAGTAATCCAACATAAATAAGCGAATATTTAATTCATTTCCTTGAATAGTTATACCTAAATTCTGCTTTCCTTTAATTTTTATATCATACAACTTAAATAATGCCTCAATCTTTTTTAAATCATTTATTAATGTAGTCCTTCCTATATTAATTTTGTCTGCTAGCTCGTCTATCTTTATTACCTCTTTTGAATTGATTAGTATTTGGATAATATACATTAGACGATCTTCAGGGCTATTTAACATAGTTAAGCTATTACTTTGTAAACATGCTTGAGCAATAAATTCATCAAATTTATGTTGATTGTGCACAACAATTCTATAGCCTGCTTCCTTTATTTGAACTATTTCTGCCATATCATCCTCCATGATAATAGTATTAAGTTCTTTTATGTAATTACGAATTGTCCTTGTACTTACACCAACAAATTCTGCCAATTCATTTAACTCATTAAATTTCTTAGAGTTTAGTTTTATTAAAACCTTTAATAATCTACTATCAATTGAAATCATTATCATGTTAATTCAACCCACCTTCTCTTAACTACAAGTTCATTGTATTATATAATTCAGAATTTATTAATACATACTTTTGCAATTCTGAAATGAAAACGTTGTACTATTTATATTATAGTCTTTAATAACTCCAATGTAATTTTATTTAAAAAACTGATAATAAGTTAAAAAGAGAATTCCATTATTGGAATTCTCTTTTTAACTTATTATCTACTATTTTTACCCTCTTCTACTAATTTTATTCCCTCAGAATCTATGTGTATTTTATCCTCACAAACCTTTTTTACATTATTATTATATTTGATACTATGACTTCCACCTTTTAAAAAGGCTTCCTTTTCTTCATATTTTATAAATCCTAATCTTTTTAGCTTCCCTAAAAGAAAAGCAAATTCTTGTTTTTTGTCATTTGGGTCATTCTCTTCTAATTTATAATTTTGAATTTCAAATGGCATACCAGGTGACATATCAGCATCATAAATGTCGATTATTAGCTCCTTTTCTAGTTTACTTAATTTCATATGATACTCTCCCTCTCTATTGTAATATAGTTCATATTATGTATATTCTATATATTATTGTAAATTCCTCCTAATAATTCATATTATTTTGTTTATATTTACATTATAGGGTTATAAATTTAATTAAGTTGATTTTTTCTATACAATGAAACTAAATAGACTATACTATTTCCAAAGAAGTTATGAATTTTTAGTTTAAACAAAAATAAATCTCGGCAAATGTTAATAGCCGAGATTTATTTTTTGAATACTTATTTAATTGATGTACAAATCTATTCCTCTACTTTCACAGCTCTTCCTTCTAATAGTGATTTTTTTGCAGCAAATGCAATTAGAACTGGCTTTAACCCATCTATACCTGTCACTGGTGTTTCTGTATCGTTTTGCACTGCTTCAAAGAAATCTTTAAGTTCAGATATGAATGAATCTTTGTATCTTTCTAAAAAGAAATATTTTGGTTTATCACTAAATACGCCTTCTGCTGTACTTAAAACTGCTGAACTTCCTGTATCATTTGAAACAGTTATTCCGCCTTTTGATCCAAAAACCTCTACTCTTTGATCATATCCATAAGCAGCTTTTCTACTATTATCTATTACACCAATTGCTCCATTTTTAAACTTTAGTGTAATAAGTGCCGTGTCAACATCTCCTGCTTCACCGATGGCTGGATCTACTAATACCGCAGCTGCTGCATATACCTCATCAACTTCGCTACCAGATAAGTATCTTACCATATCAAAATCATGAATAGTCATATCTAAGAACATTCCACCAGATACCTTAGCATATTCAGCCGATGGTGGTTCTGGGTCTCTTGAAGTAACCTTTATTATATGCGGATCACCTATTTTACCCGCCTTAACCATATCTCTAACTGCTTTAAAATTATGGTCAAATCTTCTGTTAAATCCAACTTGAAATTTAACTCCTGCAGCCTTTACAGCATCTAAAACAGAATGAATTCTATCAAGATCATAATCAATTGGTTTTTCACAGAATATATGCTTACCAGCTTTTGCTGCTTCTATTGAGATTGGTGAATGTGTATTTGTTGAAGAACAAATAAGTATAGCATCTATTTCTGGATCATTTAATATGTCATGATAATCACTATAAACATTTTTAATTCCAATAGAATGTGCCCAAACTTCTATTTTATCTGCGAATACATCCGCTATAGATTTTACTTCAACGCTACTGATGTTATTTACTAGATTTTCTGCATGTAATTTTCCTATTCTCCCTGCGCCTATAATTCCTACTTTAATTTTTTCCCCCATTTTTCTGTTCCTCCTCTTATATTTTTGCTTTTTCGCTAATATATTTTCTTGCTTTCATAGCATATTCTAACGGATTTGCTATTTCTGGATCTTGTTCAGCTTCTACAATAAACCAACCTTCATAATTGTTTTCATCTAAGATTTTAAATAGTGGTTCAAAATTAATCATTCCATCCCCTGGCACTGTGAAAACCCCTGCTTTTACTGCATTTAAAAAGCTCATATCTTCTAGTTTTACAGTATCTAAAACTTCTTTTCTAATATCTTTTAAATGTACATGTTTAATTCTATTTATATGTTTTTGAAGCACTGCTGCTGGATCTACCTCAGAGAAAGTTAAATGTCCTGAATCAAAAAGCAAGGATACAAGATTTGGATCCGTCATTTCCATTAATCTATCTATTTCTTCAAAGGTTTGAACTCCAGTACCCATATGGTGATGGAATACAATTTTCATGTCTTTTTCTCCAGCTAGCACTCCAAGCTTTTCCAAACCGGAAGCAAGTTTATTCCATTCTTCCTCTGTAAATATAGGCTTCTTACTTAAAACTGGAGTATCCATCATTCCCTGTACGCTATGTCCTTGTTCTGATACAACTATTACCTTTGCTCCCATAGTATGAAGAAAATCTCTATGTTTTATAAATTCAGTAACTGTTTCCTGCAGTGGTTTCGTAGTTAAAAATGCACTAAACCACGCACTTGCAATACTCATTCCTCTTAAAGCTAATGCTTTCTTTAATACTATGGTATCTCTAGGATATTTGTTTCCAACTTCACTTCCAGTAAAGCCAGCTAAAGCCATTTCGCTTACACATTGTTCAAAAGTGTTATCTCCACCTAACTCTGGCATATCATCATTTGTCCATGCAATTGGTGCTATTCCAAGTTTTACTTTGTTTGAATTAAACATTTTTACGCACCTCCAGTTTTATATTATTTTTATTTCTCTAACATTTCACAGATAAAATCTCCTACTTCTGAGGTAGAAGCCTTTCCACCTAAATCCTTAGTCAATCTTTCCTTATTTTTTAATATTTCATTAATACCATCCATAACCCTAGTGCTTAATTCTGTTTCCTCAAGGAATTCCAGCATCATCTGAACTGTCCAAACCATAGCTATAGGATTTGCCAGGCCCTTTCCTGCTATATCTGGTGCAGAACCATGAACTGGTTCAAACATAGATGGATACTCTTTTTCGGGATTTATATTGGCTCCTGCTGCAAACCCAAGTCCTCCCTGTAGTACAGATCCTAAATCCGTTAAAATGTCACCAAAAAGATTTGAGGCAACTACAACATCAAATATTTCTGGTTTTTGAATCATAAACATGGATATAGCATCTACATGATAAGATTCTGTTGCAATCTCAGGATATTTTGCAGAACTTTCTTTAAAAAGCTTATCCCAGAACACCATACTATAATTTAATGCATTCGATTTTGTAACACTTGTAACCTTGTTGAACTTATTTCTTTTTTTAGCTAGCTCAAAAGCATATTCCATAACTTTTTCTGTGTTTTTTCTTGTAAATACAGCCGTTTGGATGGCTACTTCATCCTCTTGACCTTCATT
>Ga0209125_1002843_pt1 | contig 12667 bp, 8 predicted proteins | sample BarGraIncub1131A_FD_184503 | JGI IMG/M metagenome (GOLD analysis project Ga0209125, IMG submission 184503) | Arctic peat soil microbial communities from Barrow, Alaska - Barrow Graham LP Incubations 11-31A (SPAdes) (version 2) | ecosystem: Environmental > Terrestrial > Soil > Wetlands > Peat... | reverse complement strand
CCATTTTCAAATTCCTCCTAAATATTTTATATATTGTTCAAAAAATAATAAAACAGACTCTCGCTTGGGGCGAAAATCTGTCGCGGTACCACCCAAATTAAACTCAAAATTTTAACGATATATCTCTATACCGGCACAGCTTACTCATATTTCAGCCTGCAACTCAAAGGTGATTTTCTTATATATAATCCTGTGGATTTTCATCAAAGCTCCACTCTCTTTAAAGTCTACATATAATACTTTTCCTTTTCCTAATCTTTATTATATAAAATTATAAAAAAACAGACTCTCGCTTGGGGCGAAAGTCTGACGCGTACCACCCAATTTATAACTCAAAACATAACGGCCTCGGCCGGCACAGCTTACTATTAATTTCAGCCTGCAACTTAAGGATGATTTTCACAGATTTAGCTTATGGCATTTCAGCTACTACCACTCTCTTAAAGCATATATCAGCTACTCTTTCCTATCAAAGTTTTTATAACTTTATTTTTAAATAATATACCATTTAATTGTATCGTTGTCAACAAATATATGGTAAAATATATCTATGTATATGCCATATATTTGCTCATATTTACATATTTCGTCCTTATATCAGCATAATATGAGATTTTTATTTATACTTTTTATTATACAAAAAAAATATATTGGGGTGTTGGAAGTATGTATATAGATGATCTAGCAGAATTAAATGACATACTAGAAAATGGTTATATTGTTACAGTTTTTCAACCTATTGTTTCCCTTGGAGATGGAACAATAATTGGATATGAAGCTTTAAGTCGTGGGCCTGAAAATTCAAGGTTTCATTTTCCTGATATGCTTTTTGCTGCTGCTGAGAAATATAATTTGATATGGGAGCTGGAAGCTCTTTGTAGAAAAAAGGCTATGGAAAAATCATATTTTATAGGTAGAGAAGAATTTCTATTTTTAAACATTGATCCTTTAATATTTAATGATGAGAAATTCATAAAAGGCTTCACAAAGAAATTTTTAGAAAAGTATAATATTTCTCCTGAGTCAATTATTTTTGAAATTACAGAAAAAACGGCAATAAAAGATTATAAAAGCTATAAAAACGCCTTAAAGGGATATATTGAGCAAGGCTATAAAATCGCTATAGATGATACTGGCTCTGGATACTCCGGACTTAAGATGTTATCTCAAACAAAGCCTAATTATGTTAAAATAGACATTGATCTTATAAGAGATATTCACAAGGATAGCTTTAATCAGGCTCTTATAAAGTCTTTTGTTACCTTATCCGAAACAACTAATATGCTGCTTATAGCAGAAGGTATAGAAAATGAACTGGAGCTTTATAAATTAATGGAGCTTGGGGTTTATGCGGGTCAAGGGTTTTTCATACAAAGGCCAAGCCCTACCCTTCAGGATATCCCAAATGAAGTTAAAGAGCTTATAACCTCTTATAATGAGTCAATAAGCAATCGTGAATCGAGAATAAATGGTATAGGAGAAATTATTACTCCCTGTCCTTCTTTAAAGCCAATGCAGCTATGCAAGGAAGCATGGGATTGGATAAATCGTGGCTCCTATGAAGGTATCCCTATTGTTTCTGATAATATACCTGTAGGTATATTGATGAGAGAAACTCTTGAAAGAGAAATGTCCAGCCAATACGGTGAAGCTATATTTTATAATAGACCAATATCTTTACTTATGGATATAAACCCTCTTATTGTAGATTTCTATTGTCCTATTTCTGATGTAGCAAAGCTTGTACTTAAAAGAAGGGAATCAAATACTTATGACTATATAATAGTTACAAAAGGATCGTTTTATAGTGGAATCGTTACTATAAAAAAATTATTAGAATTTACATCCTCTATGTTTGATAAATATAAGCAGGATTTAAATCCAATAACTGGCCTTCCTGGAGACTCTGCAATCGATAGCAGCATCACCTACTTATTAAACTATGATAAGCCAAGTTGCATCCTTCATTTTGATATTAAAAGCTTCAGAAGTTTAAATAATTTATATGGATTCATGCTTGGAGACAAGGTATTAAAATTCGTTGGAAACTTGATTTTTACTAAAGTAAAAGCACAGTTCCCCTATAATAGTTTTGTTGGGCATAAAGGGGGGGACGACTTTATTTCAATAATTGAAAGTTCAAAGGAAAGTGTTCAAAAACTATGCGCTGATATAATAGAAGACTTTAACAAAAGTATACCAGACATTATAGACTCAAAAGATAAAGCGGATTCTATTTCCCTGTCCATTGCTGGTTTATATGGCAGTTGTAATAGCTTTTGCTCCAGGGATGAGTTGCATAGATACATAGATACAATAGAAGAGAAAGTAAAGCAACTACGTGGAAGCAATTTTATAATAAACGAGATTTAATAAAAACGAAGCAAACTTATGCTTCGTTTTTATATTACATTCTTTTCCTTCAATTTTTCCTTCAAATCCTCGGGGCTAATAAATCTTATTACTTCAAATTCAAGATTTCTTGCAGCTTCAATGTTTTCATTTAAATCATCTATGAAAATTGATTCCTTAGGATTAATTTTATAGGTCTTAACTAGCTTTTCAAATATTTTATAATCAGGCTTTAATAGCTTTTCTTTAAAGGATAGTATTCCACCATTAAAATACTGAAAGAAATCATAGCTCTTTGTAACACTTTCATAAGCTACTGAATGAAAGTTTGAAAGAAAATATATTCCATAGCCAATAGAGCTTAGTTCCTTTAGTATATTTACAGTTCCTTCAATAGGAACTAAAATTTCCACCCAGTTGTCCATAACCTTCCTTATAAGCTCAGCGATTTCTGGATTCCTTCCGCATATATCTTCTATAGCAACTTCCTGCGAAATCACGCCCTTATCTAACAGGTTCCATTCGTCCCCTGCGAATATTGCTTTTAATACCTCTTTACCCTTATTACTATCACCAAACTTTTTATTTATATATACTGAAGGATTATAATCTAATAATACATTCCCTAAATCAAAAATTATATTTTTTGTCATTTTATCTACCCCATTTTATTTAAGCTATAAGATATTTTATTCTAGCGCTTTTTAAGGCCCTATGCAAACTCATTTATGCAAACTCATTTCAATCAATAGTTCAAGCTTTAATATATACGAATATGTTAAAATGTAGTGTTGTAGTAAATGCCTTTAATTCATTAATCCTACTTCTCATTTCATTTGTAATACTCCAATAGTAAGGTGTCATGGTTATTAGATTTTCAATATCTTCACTGTCTTTTAAATCGATATTATATTGAATTTGTCTATGGTCTATGAGTTCAAAACCTTCTTTAAAATCATCTTTAACTTCATGTTTTCTAGGGATTTCATATAGTCTTTCTTTTAATTCAAATAAATGCTCCACTCCTGGAGTTACAATAATAAGCTTGCCATCGTCTTTCAGCACACGATTAAACTCATTAGCTTCACCTGGTGCAAAGTTTCTAATTACACAATCCAAGCAATTATCCAAAATAGGCAAATTAAAATTACTTCCTACTGCATAATTAATAGCTTTGTCTCTTTCCGTAGCATATTTTATTGCTGATTTAGATATGTCTATACCGTAATAGTTAATATCCTTTCTATCAGCTTCATTACTCAACTTATTTTTTAACATTGATAGGAAATATCCTTCCCCACATCCTGCGTCTAGTATATATTGTCCACTAGATTTTAAATAAAAAGATATTGCCTCATTTAACCCTTCCGAAAATTTAGAATAATATCCCTTATTAAGAAAATTCCTTCTATTTTCCATCATTTCCTTATTATCGCCTGGATCTTTAGTTTTCTTTTGATTTGCTAATAAAAGATTAACATGATTTTTTTGAGATATATCATAAGAATGCTTCTTTTCACACACATACTGTTTCCCCAGCTTTATTAGGGGTAAGTCACATACTGGACACTTATATATATTCTTTAATGTTTTATTTTCCAAAATATTTCCTCCATAATTCTATCTATAAGTACACTTTGGGAGTTAATAAAAGGCTTTCCATTGCCATAGCTTGATCTATTCATATTCTAACTATAGCACAAAAAATATAACCTTGTGCTTTTCTTGTGGTTGCCTTTAAAATATTTAGCTACGTGATATACTAATTATAGTGAAAGGAAGGTAATTGAATGAATGATAGAAATTTAAGCCAGGTATTTTTCGATAATAAAGGTGCTATAAAAGAATTGGAACTAAAAATGCAAGATAAAACGATTCCTGTAAGCTTTCGAAAAGATGAACATGGTGGCCCAAGATGGTATTTTAGAATAAATGAAGAAACCACTTTTGTTAATCTTCTATTAGAGGATAAGGTAAATGGAGAAACAAGTGATAACGTAAAATACTCAGCCAGAATGAATGACGTTATTTATTCACTTGAATATAGTGTTAATGAAGCTGGTCTTATAGTAAAAGCAAGTATTTATAATGACGGTAAAGAAATTTTTGCTCCAGAGATATGTGGATTAAAAATTGGTATAGATAATTATATGGAGAGTTTTCCTCAATGGGATAGTGTATATTTCCCTACTTTACTCCGATGTGAAAAAGGTCATTTTTGGGGTTACTGTATGAGCCCCGCAGGTAAAATACTTGTTATAGGTTCAAAGGACCCAATATCCTCTTATAGTCTTGATTATAATATGTTAAATGAAGAACATTTTGGACATAGGATATTTACATTTAATTTAGATTTCTTGACTACTTTACCCCTACCTGATAGGCATCCTCAGAATTTAAAAGGTATAGCGTCAAAAGATAAAAAGAAATGGACAATATTTATATCCACTGTAGAAAGCCTTGATGAAGTAAAACCAAAATTATCGAATATTTGTGCTGCACCAATGATAGAAATCGACAAATATACACTTAATAAAGGGGAAGAAGCAAATATAATTGTTTATAGTAAAAATTCTCCTAAGATAAAGGTTACCAATCTATCAGGAAAAATGTATGAAATTGATAGTGTTAAAAAAGAAGGGTTTAAACACTATTACAAATTTAGCCCAAAGGATAATGAAGGTGTATATACAATAAATGTTACATCAGACAATGGGAAAGAGGCAGAAGCTAAGATATATGTACGAATGCCTTGGTCTTATTATTTGATTAAAGCACGAGAGAACGCAGTAAAATTTCCCCAAAAGGCAAGTACCCATATGGAAACATGGCTTGGACATTTTTCGAATTTTTTAGCACGTAAATATTTCCCAGATGAAATATTAGATAATAAAGCGGAATTAAATTTTAGAAGAATTTTAAGTCTTATGTATGACACAGTAAAAATAGAGCCTATTGTTGACCCAAGTAGAATACAAAATACTGCGGCGATGATATCACTAATTGTAAAACTTTATAAAGCAAATAATAATATTGACGATTTGAAATTAGCCTCTAAGTTAGCAGATTGGTTAATAAAAAGTCAAGGGGAAGATGGAGCTTATAGAACTTTAGGGAGTAATGTACATTATACCTGTGTAACATATATTGCAAAATACATATTTGAACTATGCATAGAGGAAAAAAAGATATTTGAAGAAAAGAGTAGTATAGATGATGGTGCATATTGGAAACAAGCGTATGAAAGCCATTACAATTCTGTAAAAGCAGCAATTGATGATCTTAACAAAAATAGGGATGATATTGATACAGAAGGGCAGCTCACCTTTGAAGATGGCATGATTTCATGTTCTTCCCTTCAACTTGGTATGTTTGCACTTCAGCTTGAAAATGAAGAAGCTAGGGAGCCTTATATAAACTCAGCAGAATATTTGCTATCTAAACATAGATGTCTAGAACAACTGCTCGTTCCAGATTGTAGAATGAATGGTTGCACTTTACGTTTTTGGGAAGCACAATATGATGTACTTACTCGTAGTAACCTTATCAACAGTCCTCATGGATGGACGGCTTGGAAAATATATGCTACCTACTATTTATATTTACTTACAGGTAAATATAATTATCTTTTAGATACAATGAATACCCTAGGAGCTTGTGTTCAGCTTCTAAATATAGAATCGGGGAAATTAAGGTGGAGCTTTGTAGTAGACCCTTGTATAAAGGCTCAAGTCTTTGTACCTGATACAGAAAATGAAGATAGAGGGAAATATGAAGAAAAAATAATTGGAGAGCAATATATTGATATGATAAGTGACTGGTGGCAAGCCCCAGAAGATAGAATTGTTGGTGGTTATGTTTTAATGCCAAAGATCACGAGAGATGGCATTCTGCCAGGTGACAATCAGGGTGCTTGTTGTGATAATGATGTGCATGAGATTTTTAAATGTCTAGAAGAAGTAGCCTTAACTTCAGCTTATATTTTTGAAAAAGAAAACGGAGAAATAATTTGTTTTAATTGCAGAATAGAAAACAAAAGCAGCTATATGGAGATATATCCTAATGAGGATGTAATAAGTTCTATTCATGTTAATTTAAAACTAAAACATAATATTATTGTACACTTCTCTAAAGAAGATATAGAAATTGAAGCTGGTATAGGAATGAGCTGGATAAATGCTTGAATAATTTAGAGCCCTTAGGGCTCTTTTTTAACTATTAAACATGTTAAATAAAACTACCATAACTACAGAGGATATAATCCCTAATACAATACAAATCGTGCCAGATTCCTTTTTATATGGATCATCGCTTGTTAATAGTATAGCACCAGAAATAAAGCCTACAAATGGAATTAATATAGATATAAAGAATAAAAAGCCATTGCCATCAGATGAACTTTCTTTATATTTACTTTTATAAGAATGCGAAGTAGTTTTGGCTATAAAAAGTCCACAACTAGGACAGTTTCTAACCCCCTCCTTTAATTTTTCTCCACACCCAGGACAAATATTTTCTTTCTCCAATTTTAGTTCATCCCTTGTCCCTATAATTTCTGCATTTATTAGCGAGCCTCCACAACTACTACAAACCATAGCCGAAATCAAGTTATCTTCACCACATTTTTTACATACTTTCTTAGCCATTATTTCCCTCCATATCCTTTAGATTTAACATGTAAATAATTTAAAAGTATAGCCTTGCAAGAATGTCTATATGTATTTTGTATATTTTCTTATATATTAATGAACATGTAAAAGCATACAACACATAGGGTAATTGGTAAATATCATTAGTCCAAGATAAAGAATCATGGAAGGTGAAATAAATCTATAAATATAATTTATGAATAAACTCCCAAACAGAATAATTGTAATAGGATGTTTTTGTAAGAGAGTGATTATCGAATGCTTATTGATAAGGCTTTTAATAATTTGGCTCTCAGTTTTAAACATTCAAGTCCCTTTCGGCAATCCTAAATGTATAATATGTTAGCATTATGATTAATAAATACAGTAATATGCTATAATATATAATAAATAATCCACATTAAGGAAGGTGTTTTGCATGAAATGGGAAGAGGTAAGAACTATATATCCAGATAAATTTGTAAAACTTCAGGTCCTAGCTTCACATATGGAAGGCAACAAAAAATATATTGACGATATGGCAGTTATAAAAGTTATAAGTGATAACAAAGAAGCAACAAAAGAGCTAGTTCATTCAGTTGATAATATATTAGTTTATCACACAGGAAATGAAGTTATATCTGTTGAAGTTAAGAATATAAGAGGCTACCGAGGTGTAATTTAATGAAGCTTGAATTTAAGGATGGTTTAATATTTACTTCAATCAGTATTACATATAAAGAGCATTCTAAAATAATTGACAATGTAGTAATCGATACTGGAGCTGCAGGTTCCATTATATCTCCAGATGCAGTAGACGATATAGGATTATTTGCTGAGTTAGGGGACAGAATAATGGAATATTACGGAGTAGGTGGAAGTTCACATAATGCTTTTATTAAACAGATTAGCGAAATCAAATTAGGATCTAAAAGCATTAAGGATGTTGAAGTAGACTTTGGTATTATTGATACTAGAGGAGAAATTAATGGATTAATTGGATTGGATATCCTTATGGAGGTTGGCGCCGTAATAGATTTAAAAAATTTAACTATTGATATAAATTAGCTAATTGAGATTGTTCAAACTGAGATACAAACTAAAAGGTTATATATAAAGCTTGATAACGCCTTAAGTTCACGAGAAAAGGTGGTTATTGAAATGCGTTATGGCCTAATTGATGGAAAGACTAAAACTCAAAGAGAAATTGCTAAATTACTCAATATCTCTCGTTCTTATGTTTCAAGGATTGAAAAAAAGCTTTAAAGAAATTATATAAAGAATTAAATAATAAAGGTACAGCTATAACGCCACTAGAAAATATTAATCTTTGTTGGGATTTATCTATTATTGGAAGTGCATTAAGAGTAATCGGTCATAAGCAAGAAATCAATTCTTAGAACTTCATTTTCTCAAATTTAATACCTAAATATTCTACAAAAGGAAATATAACCCTCTAAAATATAACAAAAATAATAACCTATAATTTGACTAAATGGAGAATCTTTCTAAAGTTTTCTCTCTTGAAATACTCCTCTAGACAAATTAAACATCATTTGTATTTCTCCAGCCCTTACTACATGAGATAGATTTATTAACTCACTAGCTCTAAGTTCTGTTGATGCTAACGTACAAATGCCATCTTTTAACTCTCTTTATTTCTTATTGAAAAACATCAAAAAAGCGTCTATGAAGTACTACTTTTGTAGTAAACCTCATAAACACATTTAATCATCTCAAAATTGTACTATTAAAAATTTACATAATTTACATCTTTCCAATATATGTGTATACATTTTTGTTATTATATGTTATAAGCATATTATACTAGAAATGAGCGGTAATTATTCTTTTATTCGCCTTATTATTTAGCTATTGTTTTTAAAACCGCTTAATAGGTGAGGTGAGATTTATTAAAAAAATATTATTTTTCTTTTTTTCAATGTTATAGTTTTTTTTATCTTTAATTCATCATCAAAAAGTACATTAGAACCTTATAATCAAAATGCATATACTCCTGATATTGCAACTGCCAATGGTGATATAGTTTACATTTATACGAAAGTAGCCAATTTAGATAAGTTAAATAAGTTTTTAGAAGATACTAAAAACAAAAAAGAAAGCAAAATTCGAATAACTAAATTTTCTACAGAAGGGCCAGCCATTATTCAAGATTTAGAGTATAAAAATAATGAAATATATTACACTTACGACAACACTAGAGATGGATTCTCAAGTGATAAAGATAGGAGGATTTATAAAGATACATTTGATAGCTTTTTTAAAAAAATATCAGGTGGTAGAACTGAATATTATTTGAAAAAGATTTTTAAAGAAAGATTCATACTCAGTTACATAAACACTAAATAAATTTTCATTGATAGATGCACATCATCTATGATTTATTTTACTTTTTTTGAAAATAATTAGGACTCAGATTTTCTTCTACCAATAGTTCAAAAACATAATATAGTACTAGTGTCTACGATATACACATTTTATAGCATAAATAATAAACACTTTTTACTTACATTTTAGTTTCATATATCATTAGGAAGTGAGTTAAATCAATGATTATCGCCTATTCCCACTCAATGGTAGCCGGTGGCTTAGAGGTAATATCATAAACTATACGATTTACACCCTTAACCTCATTTACTATCCTTCGAGACACTTTATCAAGTACTTCATAGGGAATCCTTGCCCAATCTACTGTCATAGCATCTGAGCTAGTAACTGCTCTTAAGGCTACCGTATGACAATAAGTTCTTTCATCCCCCATTACCCCGACTGATGATATATTAGGAAGGCAAGCAAAGTACTGCCATATGCTTTCATCAAGTCCTGCAATTGCTATTTCATCTCTAAAAATTGCATCTGCTTCTCTAGTTATTGATAGCTTTTCTTCCGTAATCTCTCCAAGAACTCTTATTGCAAGACCTGGACCTGGGAATGGCTGTCTCCATACCAATTTATGAGGTATTCCAAGTTCCTCACCTACATGCCTTACCTCATCCTTGAAAAGCTCTCTGAGGGGCTCTAGAAGCTTAAAATCCATATTCTCAGGTAGTCCTCCCACATTATGATGGCTTTTTATTGTTGCAGAGGTATCCGTTCCGCTTTCCACTACATCCGGATATATAGTTCCTTGAACTAAATAATCTATATTTCCTATCTTTTTAGCCTCCTCTTCAAAAACCCTTATAAATTCCTCACCAATTATTTTTCTTTTTGTTTCAGGATCTGATACACCCTTTAATTTGCCAAGGAATCTCTCCTCTGCGTTAACTCTTATCAAATTCATATCAAACTGCTTCCTGAATATTGCTTCCACTTGATCTCCTTCATCTTTTCTTAGAAGACCATGATCAACAAATACACAGGTCAATTGCTTTCCTACTGCCCTATGAACCATAACCGCAGCTACTGAGGAATCAACTCCCCCAGATAGAGCGCAAAGAACCTTCCCTGAGCCAACCTTATCTTTAATATATTGTATCTTTTCCTCTGCAAAGGAAGCCATGGACCAATCGCCCTCAACCTTGCATACCTGAAACAGAAAATTCCTTAGTATCTGTTGCCCAAATAAAGTATGTTCAACCTCAGGGTGAAACTGTACTCCATAGAGTTTTTTCTCATCATTAGAGATAGCGGCTATCTTGCATTCATCTGAGTACCCAATCACCTTAAAGTCTTTTGGAGCCTTAGATACCCTATCTGTATGACTCATCCAGCATTGACCTTCTTTATCTATATCCTTAAATAAGATTGAATCTTCAAGATTTACCGTAGTCTTTCCATACTCACGAATCTCAGCTGAAGATACTTCTCCATCTAGTAAATAAGACATAAGCTGTAGACCATAGCATATGCCTAATATAGGAATATTTAAATCAAATATAGCCTTATCTATTCTTGGAGCTTTATCCCCATATACACTGTTAGGTCCTCCAGTTAATATTATCCCCTTAGGTTCTTTTGCCATTATGTCCTTTAAAGATGTTTTATAAGAAACTATTTCACAATATACACCGCATTCTCTAACTCTTCTTGCGATTAACTGGTTATACTGTCCTCCGAAATCAATAACTAAAATTAAATCTCTTTCCATATATATCTCCTTTTTCACAACTTGCTAATAGTTTGTAAAATGACTCTTATTTAATATTACTCTATTCTATTTAAGAATAGGGGATTTGTCAATATTAGAATGTTCATACCCCATAAAACAATATAAGGCTGAGAAAATAAATTCTCAGCCTTATATTGTGTGCCCAAAAGGGCTCATTCTCTATTAATCTTAGTACATTCCGTCCATGCCGCCCATTCCTGGAGCGCCGCCACCCATTGGTGATGGATTCTTTTCTGGAATATCTGATACAACTCCCTCTGTAGTAAGGAAGATTGAAGCTACAGATGCTGCGTTTTGAAGAGCAGATCTAGTAACCTTAGTTGGATCTACGATACCAGCTTTTACCATATTAACATATTCATTCTTTAAAGCATCATAGCCAATTCCAGCTGCGCTGCCTTTAACTTTTTCTATTATTACTGATCCTTCAAGACCAGCATTTGTAACTATCTGTCTTAATGGTTCTTCTAAGGATCTCTTTACGATTTCGATACCTATTCTAATATCTGGATCTTCAGAAGTTAATTTAGCTACTTCAGGAATAGCATTTACATAAGCTGTTCCGCCACCAGGAACTATTCCTTCTTCTACAGCCGCTTTAGTCGCAGCTAGTGCATCTTCAATTCTTAGTTTCCTATCTTTAAGCTCAGTTTCAGTTGCAGCTCCAACCTTTATAACTGCAATTCCACCAGCTAATTTAGCTAATCTTTCTTGAAGCTTTTCACGATCAAAGTCAGAAGTAGTTTCTTCTACTTGCTTTCTTATCTGAGAAACTCTATCGTGAATTGCAGTAGGATCACCCTTACCATTTACTATAGTAGTATTTTCCTTGGTGATCTTTACGCTTTCTGCACGTCCAAGCATATCTAGAGTTGCTTCTTTAAGATCTCTTCCTAATTCTTCAGAGATAACAGTTCCACCAGTCAATACTGCTATATCCTGTAACATCTCTTTTCTTCTATCTCCAAAGCCAGGTGCTTTTACAGCAACACAAGTGAAGGTTCCTCTAAGCTTATTAACTACTATTGTAGCCATAGCTTCTCCTTCAATGTCTTCAGCGATTATAAGAAGCTTCTTTCCTTGTTGAACTATTTGCTCAAGTACAGGTAATATCTCTTGGATATTAGATATCTTCTTATCAGTTATAAGTATATATGGATCTTCTAAAGCTGCTTCCATCTTTTCTGAATCAGTTACCATATAAGCACTTACATAACCACGATCAAACTGCATTCCTTCAACTACATCAAGTTCAGTCTCCATTGATTTTGATTCTTCAACAGTTATAACGCCTTCTGTTCCAACTTTATCCATAGCATCAGCTATTAGCTTTCCTACTTCTTCATCAGATGCAGAAATAGCAGCAACTCTAGCTATATCTTCCTTACCATTAACTGGCTTAGACATTTTCTTTATTTCTTCAACTGTCTTATCAACTGCCATTTTAATACCAGTTCTAATAAGCATTGGATTAGCACCAGCAGTTACATTTCTTAAGCCTTCTCTAATTATAGCTTGAGCAAGTAAAGTTGCTGTTGTAGTACCATCACCTGCA
>Ga0209125_1002841_pt1 | contig 12670 bp, 8 predicted proteins | sample BarGraIncub1131A_FD_184503 | JGI IMG/M metagenome (GOLD analysis project Ga0209125, IMG submission 184503) | Arctic peat soil microbial communities from Barrow, Alaska - Barrow Graham LP Incubations 11-31A (SPAdes) (version 2) | ecosystem: Environmental > Terrestrial > Soil > Wetlands > Peat... | reverse complement strand
TTTGTGATGCTCCTTGTTAGCAAGAAAGCAATTGTAGCAGCAACTACCAGAGCAATAAAACCAAATAAGAACATAATAAACCGAACTTTTGCGTAAACATTTTGTGCATTTTGATACTGTTCTAAAGTACTTTTATTCTCAAGTATTATCAATAAATCAATATTATCTACCCATGCCTTCACTTTTGGTCTGGCATTTTTAAGCATCTCCTCAAGGGCAGCATCATATTTCCCTTCAGTCGCCAAAGCAAAAACTATATTATTTAAGGCTCTTGATTCATTACAGAGAACCTTCACTTTTGAAATTCCTTCAAGGATTTTCGTTTCATCCTTTGAAACCAATGCTTCATATTTTATTAAATCTTCATCATAGCTTTTTCTATAATCTTCAATATTCTTTTTCTCCTCCTCCAACGAAGTTTTATTTTTATCCAGTAAGATATTCCGAAGAGAAATAGAAACCTCCCTGACGTTAGAAATCATATTATTTGCCAATTGGGTTCTGACATACTCAACATTGACAATTTCATCCATATTCTGATCAATTTTAGACAGGGAATTAATTCCAACTCCTATTAAGACAAGAATTAAAACAATCATTATACTGAAACTCAATCCAAGTCGTAAACTTATTTTCATATTTTTAAACATAGTATCCTCCTCCTTTTTAAGTAAATATTTTAGTTTTACAGTTTCATTTACATTTGTTCATGATCAATAATAATGCTTTTATCTTTTAACAATTTCCCGGCATTTAAAACAATCAGGTTCTCTTTTGTAACACCTTTCAGATACGCTTCTCCAATTCCTGAAATGGTTGAAGGTATGTTCTTTATTTCTTTAATATCAATCGTTTGAATGCCCTGAACTATATCGGTCAGAATACCAAATTCCATCTGGCCATTCTGAAGAATGATGACTTTATTCAGTTCACCTATCCCCTTCTCAGGAAGATTAAAGAATTTTTTAAGATCTACAACCGGGAGGATTTGTCCGCGAACATTGGCAACACCCAGAATATAAGACGGCACTCCGGGTAAAGGTGTAAAATCCTTTAGCGGAAAGACTTCCACGACATAATCAGACTCAATACCATAATTTTCACCTGCCAGTATAAAAGTAATGAGCTGAACAGTCATCGAAGCGTCATTAAATTGTACCGGCTCTTCAGCCATTGCAATAGCGCGCATCCTTAGCAAGTCTCTGATTTCCTTCTTCACAAGATTGCATGTTTTTGCACAGTAGTAAGAATAATCTCCCGAAGGTGTTTAATTGATAAACCATCCGATTCAGACAAGATAGCATCATTATATTCCATAATAAAATTTGTATCAGGATAAATGACTTGTTTTAGCGATGAGATGGCTTCACTTACTTTGGATAATATCTCAGATGTAGATTTGGGCTTCATTTTTTTTTGTACTTTCAAACTTATCCATGTGTCAGGTAGATATTCAGCTAATGTATTTGTTGATCATCGAATAAAGGCGGTCTCTCTTGATTGGTTTAGCGAGATAGTCATTACATCCTGCCTCAAGAAACCTCAATTCATCAGCACAAAAAGCATAAGCCGTTGTTGCTATTATTGGTAAATTCATATTAAATGATTTGATGATTCTGGTTGCAGTAAGACCATCCATCTCGGGCATTTTAATATCCATTAAGACCAGAGATATGTCATTATTTTTTTTACACTGCTCAACAGCTTCTATTCCATTCTGTGCAGAGATAATCTTAATACCGGTTGTTTTTAATGCAGCTTTGAGATACAATAAATTAAACTCCTCATCTTCAGCAATGAGTAATGTTATATCTTTCCAATCATTCTCTATTAAAATATTACCTGCTTCTGATTTATCTTCTAAAACCGGAACAGTATCAATAATCAACGGTATGTCAAATCTGAATGTGCTACCTTCTCCTGGAACAGAATCGACACTGATTGTTCCACCCATCATTTCAATATATGATTTTGACAATGAAAGGCCAAGACCAGTTCCGCCATATTTTTTAGAAAAAGTTAATTCAACCTGACGAAACCGATCAAATATAACTGAATGAAGTGATGGGTCAATTCCAATTCCTGTATCTATAACACTAAAAATGATTTTATTCTCAGCGTTTAAAACCTCCAATTCAACTTTTCCCTTTTCAGTAAACTTATGTGCATTCCCAATGAGGTTTGTTAAAATTTGTCTAAGTTTTACCTGATCACTTTTGATTTTATATTTATCAAAAGTTTGGTTTTTCACATACGATAATGTCAACTGTTTTTGGTTAAACATTGGTATAAAAAAGGCAGTAACTTCTTCGAGGAGTTCATTCAGATTAAAGGTATTCTCTTGTGTTGTTTCCTGTTTAGCTTCAATTTTTGAAATGTCTAATATATCTGTTATAATATGCAATAATTGATTTGTTGACTTGTCAATTGCTTCAATGTATTTATCTTTTTCATTATCGGAAATATCATGATCGCCAAGCAATTGAGAGAATCCAATGATACCATTCATTGGTGTTCTTATTTCATGAGACATATTGGCAAGAAACGCTGATTTCAGTCTGTCGCTTTCTTCAGCTTTATCTTTAGCAGACACCAGTTCCTCTTCAGTCTGTTTGAGTTTACTTATATCCTGAAGTACACTGCGGCTGTGAAGAATATTTCCTTTTTCATCTCTTACTGCCGTTGAATTCATCAGCACCGGAACCTTTCCACCTGAAATTGTTATAAGCTCTAATTCTGAGTCTTCAAATTCTCCTGTCTGATTAAAAAGTTGAAAGTTTTTTTTGGCTTGCTCAAGACTATCAGGATGAAAACGGGAAAAGACATGCTTATTAATCACATCTGATCGTTTAAATCCAGTTTTCTTTAATAATGTTTCATTACATTCAATCAACTTTCCCGTCTGATATTCAACAGACATAAACATTGTAGGGGCGTTATCATATAAATCCCTATATTTTTGTTCATTCTTTTTAAGTTCAATAGTACGTTCTTCAACTATCTCTTCTAATTGCTCATTCAAAGTTTGCAGTTCTTCCTGGGTGTTGAGCAATTCTCTGTTTTTTAAAACAGCAGCTTCATATGTTGAGATAAGTAGTGTCAGCATCTGTTGTTGATCGGTAGCAATATGCCTGCGTTTACCTGCAAAAAAAATTTCTACTCCAATACGTACACGTTCCAATTGTTTCAGTTCCCGATTGGCTAAAATCTGTTGAATATGTGCCAGGAGATAATTGTCCGAATAAGGCTTGGTAATGAAATTATCAGCACCGCATTCAAGACCGTCAATTACATCTTCAGGGTTAGAAAGAGAGGTTAAGAGAATTACGGGGATTTCTTTCGGGTTATCCATTGCTTTTACCCTTCTGCATAATTCATAGCCATCCATTTTCGGCATACAAATATCACTGATAATAATTGTAGGATCAAATTGTTCCAGAACTAATAAAGCACTTAGGCCATCATCTGCAGTAATAACACTGTACAGATTCTTTTCTAATAAATATTTCAGCTGCATAGCCTGCGTCAAACTATCTTCAACTATGAGAATATCTATTTCCTTTTTTTTAAGTATATCAGTCTTTTCCATCGCCAAAAGAGTAAGGACAAATAATATCAGATTTTACATTGTCATTAATTATATTATCTAATTATTTTAAAAACCCATTTATTACAATGGCCATTTAAATATTGATAAGATTTGATAGTTAGTAATTAACAGTTAGTAAAGTTAAGACATAAAATAGACATTTACAAATATATCTCAATGTCGTTTAGCCATACCAATATATCCAAGGAGGTCTATTCCGATCCCAATGAACGCAATAACTTCCTGAGAATGATGGAAGAAAGTGGCTACGTCAAGGGTTATGAATATGAAGTCAAGCGGAAAGGGCACAACGTTCTATTTGACCTTCCCCGACCAATCGGTCTCCGAAGCAGCTTATAGCAATTAGAAGTTTTCTATTAATTACTCGTCTAATTCTAGTAATTACTAGAGCACATATCCGGTTAATGGAGAAATCAGGTACTTACTAAAACAAGTACAATTATTTGTGATTGCTGCAAAAAACAGTGCAATTAATATGGTTTTTTCTTACGAAAGACAAATTAAACGGAAATTCCTTATCCAGACACTTTAGTGGCAAAGATGCAAGATGGGACGCGCCTTGTTGCGTTAAGGCTATTTTCCCTTTTTCAACGGTATAGAACTGTTGAGCTTCTGTGAAGCTTATTGAAAAAATAAAAATGAAGGTTAGAAGTTTTTTCATGGGGATGTTGTTAATGTTTGGATTCATATCTTCAACATTATATCTTCAACATTATATCTTCAACATAGTTTGGCTGATTTTAAAACTTTTGAAATTAAGTAATTGTTAATCTGATTTTCACCATTATAAGCACTGTCTGCATATAATGGCTACCCTTTGTCGCTTTTAGCCAGCAAATTATCTAAAGCCTGCGAGTCATGCACCGAGAGATCTGTAACTACAAATGTGTTGATGAATTTGCTTTTGGAATCAACTTTTGCATGATTTTAAACATCATTACTACATCATAAGGTTTTGCGCCAGCATTGTTTTTTTTATTTGTATTTAGAAGTTTCTCCTCTATTTTGCTACGAAAAGATTCAAAATCAATAACATTGCTTATCTTTTCTAAAGGATCGCCTATTTCTGTTTAAAGTATTATTTAAAAGTGAGGTTACGCACAAAATTTTTGATGATAAAATTCCCTTTTAATTCATCTTTAATCTTAGTGCCATTTATATAAACATTTTCAAAAAAGATATTTTTTATAGCGTGTTCATCACTGAAACCTTCAAAAAATGATACGGGCTTGCGATCTGAATTGTACTTTATATTTTTAAATGTCACCTTTTCAATATATCCCCTTATGGTATCTTGGCTATAAGGATTTTGACGAATATTCAAATCAAACAAATGTCCTAACTCATCTCCTATATATTTATGTGCAGGAGAATATTTTTCCATGTTTCTTTTGTTTTTAAGAGGGTTTTTAGAATCGTCAAAATAACAGTCATCCACTAATGGTTCTTCCACTCTTATATCTTGATACAATATATTCGAAACATAAGCCCTGTCACCATTCTGTATATCCATAGCAATATGAACATAGTGAATAATATCACAGTTAGTGTAAGTAATATTATAAATAGAATCTAATGCTGTTTCAGCTCCAATTTCAAGAGCCCGGCCCCAATCATTCCAGAGAACGCAATTATTGAATTTGATATCACTTGTTACAGTGATATAGTCATCATTTTTGTCTTTATTATTTGACCACCCTTTCAGAACTAAGTTATCATCAAAAGAACGAACAAAAGAATTTTCGACTATTGCATTCCTGGAATTTACAATATCAATACCATCAGCATTATATCGCCAAAGCCCTATGAGTTTTATATTATTAATTGTTATGTAACGAGACTGATTTACGAGCAAAGTCCATACGTCGGCATCCCGGAGGATAACTCCATCTACACTGGTATTTTCACATCTGTTAATAGAAATTATATTTTTTGAATCAGACCTGCTAAATGAACTAGCATCAATTATTCCTCTGCCTGAAATTTTAAGGTTTTTTATTTTTTCCGCGATAATAACTCCATGTACAACAGCTCCACCGGCTACATAAATTGTTTGATTATCTTTTGCAATAATAATTCCTGGGTTATGAATGCCTGGGCCAAAGTATAAAACACCTTTATCTGTTGGCTTGGGTTTATTTATTTCTATAGGGTTAACAAATAAATGCAATGCTTTGTGCCAGCCATTAACTTCTACTACTAATTGGCAGGCTTTATTTATTTTAAAACTAATAATATTACCTTTAACAATAGGTTTAATGTTGTAGGATTGTGGACGAATAACAACGTTCTTTACTTCTTCAGTTGATTTTATTTGAATCATTACATTCTCATCTGTGTCAAAGGTTGCGAATGAAGCTAATTCAGTTTGTTCAACAGGTCTTTGGTATCCGGGCCATACCTGATTTACCGGCATAGCCGATACTCTTGCCTGGTATGTAAATAAATTTCTTCCGTTAACAGTCACATAAAAATCTTTAGAATTGATTTCTCCTTTGGGTCCGGGATATATAATAATTTCGGAGAAAACAGGTATATACAGAATACCTAAACAAAATACTAACGATAAAGCTTTTATACTTCCTTTTATACTTTTTAACATAGCTATTTTTTTATTGATTAATTTTTTTATTTGTATTTAGAAGTTTCTCCTCTATTGTGCTACGAAAAGATTCAAAATCAATAACATTGCTTATCTTTTCTAAAGGATTGCCTATTTCTGACAAACGATCAATGGTAAATTGCTCATCAAATAATCCTTTTTTCCCTTGCATTTTATAATCTTGTGATGCCATCTTTTTTTGCATTTGTTTATATGCAAATATAGGTATATATATTTGAATAACAATGATTTAAATTATAGAACTCCCCTTAAGTTCAGACGAGACATATGGTATAGTAAAATAAAAAGTTGACCCTTTTCCGGGTTCACTTTCTAGCCATATCTTTCCCCCCAGCATTTCAACATAAGACTTTGTTATTGAAAGACCAAGGCCCAAACCTTCAAACTGTCGGATATTGGAAACATCTGCCTGTTTGAAAAGTTCAAATATTGCCTTTTGTTGACTTTCAGAAATACCTATACCGGCATCTTTAACAAAAAACAACAGGTTTTGATCACTTTTACGGATATCAATTTCAATCGATCCTTTTTGGGTGAATTTTATTGCATTTACGATCAGGTTTGAGAGAATAGTCTTTAGTTTTATGCCATCTGTTACAAAAGACAATATCTCAGAAGGCAATTCATTGGTGATTTTAAATTCAAGTCCTTGTTTAATTGCTGCTGTTCCGAAGCGTTCAGATAGTTTGTCTGTAAGTCTTTTTATGTTTGTATCCGTATTTTCCAATTTCATCTGTCCGGTTTGTATCTGCGACATTTCGACAATATCGTTGATGGTTTGCATCAACCTATCGGCGCTTTGGTTGATAGACCTGATATATTCGTCTCTTTCTTCAGTGGTCACGTCCTCATCTTGTAAAATATTCAGAAAGCCTAAAATACTGTTGAAAGGGGTCCTGATCTCATGTGAAATGTTATTCAGGAAAGCTGTTTTGAGCCGGTCGCTTTCTTCGGCTTTTACTTTGGCCGCAATCAGATCCTCTTCGGCATGTTTGCGATCTGTGATGTCATGCTGAATACCCAGGAAACCAATAATATTCTTCTTTTCATCGATGATAGGACTAGCAGAAGCTTCGATATTAATCAGAGATCCATCTTTCTTCCTGTTGATAATTTCAAGCTTCACTTCATCGCCTTTCAACAACGTTGTCCAAAAAACCTCATAAAAGGATTTTCCAGACAATTCACTTTTTAATATTCGAGGGGTAGTTTTACCCACAACCTCATCAGAAGAGAAGCCATATAAAGAAGAGAACGCAGGATTGACAAAAGTGAAGAGACCCTCATTATCAGTCAGAAAAATAGCTTCGCCTGAAGTATCAATAGCTTTTTTAAGCTTTATCAGGGCTTCTTCAGCCTGTTTATGATCTGTTATATCCAGAATAGAAACGATACTCTGTTTGGTGCCAGGAATCATACCAACTTCAAGAATTACATCCCGTAATTCCCCCTGTTTGTTAACAAGTTTCACTTCGTATTTTTTAGGGGCCAGATCAGGATTTTGACGCCTGAGATAATGGTTTTTCATCATTACCTGCAAGCTTTCAGACGCGAATAATTGAGTCCATTTTTGTCCAATCATTTCAGAAGGCAAGTATCCGGTAATTGAAAAACATTCTTTATTTGTCATAAGGATATTGAGATTCTCCTCAAAAATAAATGTTGCCGTCCCTGTAAACTCAAAGATAGTCTGATACAGGGCATTGCTCTCTTGCAATTCTTTTTCAATATGCTTGCGATCGGTAATATTGGAAGCAATTCCATCTATTCGAATAAGTTTTCCTTCCTTATCCAGGGTTGGACTCATTTTTGCTTCAATCCAACGTATTTGTCCATCGGAATCGGTAATCCTATACTCATGTTTAAGTGTCTTTCCGGCATACAGAACAGGATAACCGGCATTAATGATTTGCTTATCTTCAGGAATTGCTATTTCATACCATAATAATGGATTTTCAAAAAAAGCAGCCTGTGAATATCCAAACACAGCTTCGTGGGCAATTGATACATGAAGCATTTTGTTATGAATTATATCCACAGAGAAAATTGCCTCTTCAAGATTATTATGAAGATTTTGCAATTCATTATTCGCTTTCACAAGGGCCTCAGCAGTATTCCTCCACTCTTTTTTTTTGACTGCTTCACCCAAAGCCCTTCGTACTGCATGTGCCAACCTACCCAACCTGTCTTTAAGAATATAATCGGCAGCACCATGTTTAAGCAATTCAACAGCAGTATCCTCGCCTATTGTGCCTGATACACAAATAAAAGGAACATCAGGTTGTAACGCGATTGCATAGTTGAGTGCGGTATAAAAATCGAATCCCGGTAAAGTAAAGTCTGATAGTATAATATCGTATTCTTTTTCTTTTAAGAAAGAGAGATATTCTTTCTCATCTTTTGCAATGTCCATTCTTACCTGATAACCTGCATCGCTCAAGATTTCATGAATAAGCTGAACATCGTTCAAAACATCATCCAGACATAATAATTTTAATCGGTTGTTCGATTCATCTATGCTTTTCATGTTTTGATCCCCCTTCATTTTCTTTTGTGTTGATTCAATAAGAAAATAGCTACTGCGTATTCCGTTTTATGTGAATGTCTGAAATAAGAAGTGTAGTTGTCCTCCAAGCGTTTTATCCTGTTTACGCCAATATAGCTTAAAAAGTTGACCCGCTCTTCTATGCTTATGAATGGCTGGATAATAAAATCAAACTTACATAATTTATTCATACACATTTAATATTATAACAATTTCATCTTAAATGACGAGATAGTCATTAAGCACATTCAAAGAAACAAAAGAAAGGATATGTCTTCCCTATATGACGTTAATTGTCAAAAAGCCTTTTGATATTAATTTTATATTTGAATTAAATCGGAAATGTTATTATTGACCTATCAAGTATGGTTTATTAATTATTAGGAATATTTTTTTATAAGCTCAAGTAACGCCCTCTGGGTAAATGGTTTCGAAATATAATCATTGCATCCTGCATCCAATGCTCTTTTTCTATCATCTGAAAGTGCAAAAGCTGTCTGAGCAATAATGATTACCTCTTTATTAAATTGACGAATTCGTCTTGTTGCTTCATATCCATTCATTTCCGGCATCCGGATGTCCATAAATATCAGATTGATGTCAGGATTTGTACGACAAATCTCAACAGCTTCTGTTCCTGTGCTTGCCTGTAAAACATTTTTACAGTGTTTATTAACAATTTTATTCAGCAGTAATGCTGAAGGTTCGTCATCTTCGACAATTAAAATAATAAGGTCTTTGTTATTTAAGTGATTTATTAGTTTCGTGTTTTCAATATTTTTCATCTCAATTATTTCATCATCGTGATTAAAATATGGGATAGTAAAATAAAAGGTTGATCCTTTTCCTGGTTCACTTTCTAGCCATATCTTTCCCCCCAGCATTTCAACATAAGACTTTGTTATTGAAAGACCAAGGCCCAAACCTTCAAACTGTCGGGTATTGGAAGCATCTGCCTGTTTGAAAAGTTCAAATATTGCCTTTTGTTGACTTTCAGAAATACCTATACCGGTATCTTTAACAAAAAACAACAGGTTTTGATCACTTTTACGAATACCAATTTCAATCGATCCTTTTGGGGTGAATTTTATTGCATTTACGATAAGGTTTGAGAGAATAGTCTTTAGTTTTATGCCATCCGTTACATAAGACAATATCTCAGAAGGCAATTCATTGATGATTTTAAATACAAGTCCTTGTTTAATTGCTGCTGTTCCGAAGCGTTCAGATAGTTTGTCTGTCAGTCTTTTGATGTTGGTTTCTGATACTTCCAGTTTCATTTGTCCTGCCTGAATCTGCGACATTTCGACAATATCGTTGATGGTCTGCATCAACCTATCGGCGCTTTGGTTGATAAACCTGATATATTCGTCTCTTTCGCTCTCGTTTAAGTCACCGGTTTGTATTATCGACAGAAATCCAAGAATACCGTTGAAAGGTGTACGTATTTCGTGTGAAATGTTATACAGAAAAGCTGTTTTCAAACGATCACTTTCTTCCGCTTTTGCTAAAGCTTTAATTAATTCTGCTTCTGCCTGTTTCCGTTCTGTAATATCACTCGATATTCCGAAAGTTCCTACTATATTCCCTTCATGATCCAACAGAGGAAGCTTTATAGTTGAAACCCATGTTTCAGCTCGATCTTTCCAGGTGTTTTTTTCTTCTTTGATCAAAGGTTTTCCCGACTGAACAATTTCCTGCTCATCCTCATAGGCTTGTCGGGCATGTTCATCAGTAAAAAAATCAAAATCTGATTTACCTAACGCCTCATTGGGCTTACTTAATCCGAACAATTTAGCATGTGCGTTATTTATTCTGATAAACTTACTCTCTCTGTCTTTGAAATATATATGAAGAGGCAGGTTATCCATCAGTGAGTTCATCAGATATTGTTCTCTGGACAGTTTTTCATCTACTTGCTTTCGTTCGGTGATGTCTCTCACTAAATGAATCATTCCAACAAGTTGATTATCACTATTGAATCTGGGTATGGCCCTGATCTCAAGAAATCGGTTTAGATGTGGTTCAAATAATTCAAAAACTCCCGGCAAACCCTTTTTAAAGCAATCACAGCTCGGGCAACCAACCGGAGGTTCACTGGCACCATGGTAAAACGAAAAACATTTTAATTTCATTTGCCTTTCAATTTCCGGAAGATGCAAAAGGGCTTTCCCTGCTTTATTAGCACGTATTATATTATAATCCTTATCGTGAACCGTTATCATATCTGTAAGAGAATCAAAAGTTTCTTCCCAATCTTTTCGGGATTGAACAATAGTCTCTTCTGTTTTCTTACGGTCGGCGATCTCTTGTAATAATGATAATTTAGTCTGATACGTATTTGTTTCCCTTAACAGCAACAATCCTAGGAGCATAGTGCCTGGAGCGTAAATTAACATTAAAGGTAAAGTAAGGATTCTTAATGTCAGTAGAATTTTATCGGGGGGCAATAATCCTACACAACCTAACATAACAAGATGCACAATAACACCCATTGCTAACAATTCAATATAAATGTTTTTTTCCCACCATAAATTTCTGAACCGTCTCCATAATAAACCTATTGTTCCGGAAGAAATTATTACGGCTAGCCCCATCCACATACCGTCTCCTCCCATTATTACCCGAAAAGTCCCCGTAATTAACATTGCAATAATCGTAGGAATGGGACCTAAAAACAAGCCTGAGATTGAAAGCATTATAGAGCGTGCATCAAATATAACTCCCGGAATAAACGTCCAGGGAGTAAGCATCAAAATAATTCCAATTACACTTAATACCAGACCAACAATAATTTTAAGCCATAAACTCTTTGAAGCTTCATTTTTTAACCAGAAACTTTCATAAAGCATTGCTAAAACAAGAAGTATTGCAGTATTCTGAACCAAATCAATTATAGTCGTTTCATTCATAGCATTTTTATTAAATATTGTATACCTGAACTTAATTTGAAATTGTAGTGGCAGAGTAGTGGCAATTTTGTATGCTGCAAACCTTTTAGATTTTTATTAAAATCTATTAATTCTGTTATTTTGCTGCATAGATATTATCAAAATACGTATAAAAAACATTCTGAAACATCGTTTTTTTATAGTAAATTAAAGTGTAAATATCTAATTTATTAAATAAAAATGCAAGTAAATATTTCAAAAAAATATCAACAAAAGATCCATTTAAAGTTTACTACACTGTTTTTTATCAAATTCAGTTTTAAAAAGTCCATATAGACATCAATCACTTGCGTGATATTCACAATCCTATTACTGAGCGAAGCCTAATGCGTTATTATCCAAACAAATTGGGTTTATTAGTTATTCACGGTAAATATTAAAAGTTTATTTAATAATTGCATGTAATTACATAGTTATTGTATGAATACCACTCTTTTCTGGATGAAAGTATATAATTGGGTGTAAGGCATAGCATTCAACAACCCGCCTTGGGAAAACAATAAACCAAATATCATCCCCTACCCGCTCCAATATTCCCCCCGAAGCCGTATTTAACCCGTATATAGTCCCACCTTAGTAATCGGACTATACACCAATTAAACACCAATTACCCCTCAATCCCAAACCTCGCAGAAGATAATATTCTTTTCCAAATCATTTTTGATTCTCTTAATCCTCTAATAAGATTCTTCACATCATTAATCCCGCATCCTTTTTTTAAAAAATCAATAAATGTCGCAAGATGTCCGCACAGGGCCTCCAATGTCACCCCCATAATCGTTGACGTCACACTTCTATATCCGTAATTTTACCACATCGTAAACAATTAAAAATCAAAATTATGGTACATCTAAAAGACCCTATCCTATTCACAGGAAGCGTCGGAAACATCCGATCTTATTACAGCAAACAACTCAAGCGTTATATCCTCTCGACCAAGG
>Ga0209125_1002840_pt1 | contig 12672 bp, 12 predicted proteins | sample BarGraIncub1131A_FD_184503 | JGI IMG/M metagenome (GOLD analysis project Ga0209125, IMG submission 184503) | Arctic peat soil microbial communities from Barrow, Alaska - Barrow Graham LP Incubations 11-31A (SPAdes) (version 2) | ecosystem: Environmental > Terrestrial > Soil > Wetlands > Peat... | reverse complement strand
TTTTGTAAAACCCGATGTTTCCCTCTCCGGCCAATAATTCCGGTTCAAGATTGTTAAGCGCATAACTTAGAAAATCCGGAAACTTAACAAGGAGCGCTAGTAATAACTCGGAAAGCTTTTCTTCGCGGCTCAAGTTCTGTCCTAAAGTTTCTTTTTCTTTAGTTGATTTAACGCTGACTAGCGCCTCAGGAGTAATATTTATTCTTTTTCCTAAACTTTCTCTTAAAATTACCTCGCTGATGTCTAAATCTTCAGCTACTTTTTTTAACCAGTAATCACGCTCGATTGGATTAACAACCAAAGAAATCATGTCTAACATTTTACCGGAAACAAGATTTTTATTACCTAATTCATTCAAATCAATTCCTTCGCTCACTTTACTAAAATAATATTCGAGCATCGGTTTCGCATCTTCAATTGACTTTTTATAATAATGGTCAAAATCTTTATCATTATCATTTAGCTTCCCCAGAGAGACCGCTTTTTCAAACTCACCTGGATTATTTTTCAAGGATTCATCGGGATCTTTGCCATGCGGTAAAACAATTATTTTTAAGTGCATCCCCTGCGACAATACTTCTTTAATCCCCCGATCGGCGGCCATTTGTCCGGCGTCATCCATATCAAATGATAGCGCAATATTATTTGTAAATCTCTTTAAAAGCGTCACTTGTTCTCTCGTTAAAGCCGTTCCTGATGAGGCAACAACGTTCGTAAAACCCGCCTGATGGCAGGAAATTGCGTCCATCTGCCCTTCAACTACAATCGCTAAATCCGCCTTCCTAATCGCCGTTTTGGCCTTATTAAGCGCAAATAGCACCCGACTTTTGTCGTAAACCGCCGATTGCGGGCTGTTGATATATTTGCCCATTTTTTCGGTCTTTTCCTTCTCCGGATTAACGCGGGCGGTAAAAGCGATTAAATTATTGTTAACATCCCAGATTGGAAACATGATTCGATCCCGAAAACGGTCATAATAGCCCCGTTGTCCCTTTGAAGCATCCTTCTTTATTATTACGCCCGCCAAGAACATTTCGTCGTCGGTGAACTTCTGGCCCGATAATGGACGCGCTTTCAAAAAATTATATAAAGAGTCCCAAGCATCCGGACTATAGCCTAATTGCCAGTCTTTAATCGTCTCTTCCTTTAAGCCACGCTTAGTTAAATAATTCAAGCCGTTTTTATTCGCCGAATTATTTAAATTATAAGCATAATATTTTCCACTCAGTTCTAAAATATCTAAAATTCGATTGCGTTTTGAATACTCTTCCGGATTTTCATTTTTTAAAGTCACGCCCGCTTTCGGCGCTAATTCGCGAAGCGCTTCCATAAAGCCTAGGCCTTCTTTTTCCATAACGAAAGAAAAAACATCCCCGCCCCGGCCGCAGCCGAAACAATGCCAGATTTGCTTATCGGGGGAAATTACAAAAGACGGCGACTTCTCGTTATGAAAAGGACAGAGCGCTTGAAAATTTGCGCCGACCGCTTTAACCGGAATATACTCGCGAATCACTTCGACGATATCCAGTTTGGCCTTGATGTCTTCGGCTTGTGACATAGTTTAATTAAAAAAATCTGGCTTAACTAAATTTTTTAAACGTTTGAATTCCTGTTCGACTAATTCCCCGTCGTATTCCGCATTATGGCGGTTTTGGCCTTCATAGCCCGGTTTCTTCTGATCAAGATGAAAATCAAACATGACAAATTCCTCGCCATTACTATCTTTTTGAGCGGTAAAATAAAGATGAAAGCGCGGGTAAAAGTCGCGCATCAAACGGCGCGCATAACTCGTCTGCCCGCTAAGGCGATCATTTATCATAACATAACCGGCGCTTCTTAGCCACATCTCCGGATTTTCAGCTAATTGATTTCTCCTGACAATTAATTTCATAGCCGTTTTTAAAAATAATAAATTTATAAACAAAAAAATTATAAGTTCCAATCATCAGGTTAACGATAATCTGTGAGAATATATAAAAGATATAAATTTTATTAACAAAGTAATGCATTAAAGCGCCGTTGAATGATAAGCCGACAAAAGCGTTTAAAAAATACAAAATAATCTGATGGAAAGCTTTGTTCTGATTATAATTCCGAAAAGTCCAAAATTTCTGCAAGGTAAAGCTGACCGCAAAAGATAAGATAAAAGCTAAACTAGTTGCAACAACAATCCCGATTTTAAATAAGCCATGGAAAATAAATAAAAAAATTAAATCATTCAGGCCGACGAAACAGCCGGCTAAAAAGAACTTAACGATTGATTTCTGCGTATTGCAGAAATCATATATTTTGGGATAATTCTGTAAAAGAAAATTACGGAATTTAAAGTAGAGATTATTTATCAGGGACATAAGAAATTTAATTAATAAAGTATCGGTCTTTTAAGATTTATTAGTTTATTTTGCCCAAAGATAATTCTGCCAGACCCAAGCGACTAAGTTTTTACTTTCTTTAAAACGATCATTCTTACTAGCGCTATTTAAAACTGCGGCGATAAGTTCCCGGCCCTGGTTGTCTTTAAATCGGCCGACAAAGCAGTAGCCCGCTAAATCCGTAAATCCAGTTTTCCCGCCCAGAAGCTGCCAAGGTCCGGGCGCGCTATCGAATAATAGATAATCGGTCGATTCAATCTTTTTATCCCGCCCGTCAACCGTTGTAAATTCATAATTGCTGTGCGTTGTCGTTTCACTTATTTCCGGTCGGCTAAAAGCAACATTCGCGAGCCAGGCAACTTCCGAAGCGGTTGAAACATTATAATCGCTTAGACCGATCGGATCGGTAAATTTAGTTTTTAATAATGATAAGTTTTCCGCTTTCTTATTCATCTCGGCAACAAAATCTTTTTCGCTCAAGCCGCTCGCATGGACTAAAGCGATTGTCGCGCCGTTGTCTGAAGCGATCAAAGCCGTATAAAATAAATCTTTAATCTTTATCTTTTCGCCTAAAAATAAATTAAGATGTCCGCCGGCAATATTATCGGCCGGCGTAATCTGATAAACTTCGTCCCAGCCCGGATTATGATCAAGAAAAACCAAAGCCGTCATCAGTTTGGTAATACTAGCAATCGGCTGAACCTGATCGGCATTTTTCTTGAATAAAAATGAACGGTCAGAAACCGATAAGACGGCGCCTTTATCCGCATTTAAAACAATCTTTTCCGCGCTCGGCTTAAGACTGATCATCTGCCAGTTCGAATTAACGGTCGCTAATTTATCGGCCGAAATAAAAAACCAGGAAAATATTAAATTTATAATTAACGAGCTGATCATGATATTAAAGATTCAACTTCTTTTTCAATTTCCCCTTCCTGCTGATTTAAAGCTTCAAGTTTATTTAATTTTTCGTATTCCGGCAAATCGCTTAAACTATTTAAACCCAGGAAACGGATGAAGTCGTTAGTGACTGTATAATAATTTTCATTCTTGGTTTTATTAAATTTTTCTTCGATTAAGCCGCGCAATAATAGATTGCGGATAATCAGGCTGCAGTTTATGCCGCGGATTTTTTCTAATTCAATTTTGGCAATCGGCCCGCGATAGGCGATAATCGTTAACGCTTCTAAGCTTGGCTGCGATAATTCACCGTTTGTTTCATCCTTTAAAAAATCTTTAACTAGGGACGAATTATCCGCCGCCGTCGTTAACTGATATTGATTATTATTCTGAATCAAAGCTAATCCCCGGCCGGAATTATTATAATCCGCCGCTAACTCTTCTAAAGCCGTTTTTACTTCTTCAATTTTTTCGCCCGTTAAATTCGCTAGTTCTTTCGGGGTTAATGGTTTAATAGCGACAAACAAAATTGATTCTAATTGTGATTTTACTGACATATTTATTATTGCAAAATTTGTTTTTTAATTTAATTTTTATTTCCCACAGCATTCTCTAAACTTCTTCCCGCTATTGCATAGACATAAAGGATTTTCCGCTAAGAATGATTTAACGGCCGGAAAGATATTTTCCGGTAAGGAATTTAAGGGAAACCATTTCAGATCAGAAAATTTATGCTGTTCCATTATCTTCGGCTCGCCCTTAAATTTTAGCGCTCTTAAATGAACCGTGATGTAATGCTTATGCTCCTCCGGATAAACATCGCTTGTTACGCCGATAACTTCTATCTCACTAACATCAAGGTCAACTTCTTCTTTTGTTTCCCGCGCTCCGACCTCTAAAAAACTTTCTCCATATTCAATATGTCCGCCCGGTGGGCACCAATAGCCGGCCGCATGGACTGAACTTCTTAGCGACATTAGAATTTCTTTCTGGTCATTAATTATATAGACTCCGACGCCGACTAAAGGACGATTTTCTTTATTGTTTTCCGACATATATTTATTCCTCTAAATTATTACTGATATGAATCTCGCTGAATAATTCCGCTTGATCAAAAACTAGTTCATGCTGTTTTGCTAATTCTAAAACCGCTAAGAAACTGACAATCACTTCCGTCTTCGTTTCCGCCGCTATTAAAATCTTCGAAAAATTAACTTTTATCTTATTGAATAATAATTTTCTGATTAAGGATATTTTTTCCTCGATATTTATTTTTGGCTCCAGGATTCGCACTTCTAATTTTTCTGGCGTCTCCTTTTTTAAATTTTCTAAAATATTTAAAAATGCCGTGTGTAAAATATCCGAATTTATTTTTTTCGGGGCGCTGAAAACAGGAAGATTAAATTGGCTGCGGCGATTTTTAAGTAAGGGCGGCAGATATAAAAAGTTTTCTTGTAAGATTATCTCTTTTATTTTTTTACTGGCGGCGATAAACTCCTTATACATCTTTAACTGCTTTTCTAAATCATCGATTTCCGCTTCGTCTTCGGCCGTATATAAATATGGTAAAAGTGCTTTTGATTTGATAAATAATAATTTCGCGGCGATAACTAAAAAGTCGGCCATCTCATCCGCATCCGTATTGGCGAGCGAGCGCAAATGCAAAACATATTGATCAGCAATTTTCGCCAGGTTAATTTCGGTAATATCCAACTCTTCGCCTTCGATTAATTGCAGGAGTAAACCTAAAGGTCCGGAAAATTTTTCGGTCGTGAATTCAATCATAGATTAATTAATATAAACATCATTTCCCGGATTGGCTGGCGTTGGAAATGATGGCTTAGCCTGATTATCCGGAGCGAGCGGGGCTGGTGTTACTGGCACCGGTGTCGCTTTTACCGGAACCGCCGGCGCATTAACATTAATATTCTTATCAAGTGAATATAAATTTCCTTCTAGACATTGATAACCGGCCGAATGCAAGCGTCCAACCGGAACCGTATAATATGGACCCTGCTCAGTATCCGGTTCGCGATTGCTTAATCTAAATGTCGCGCAGAATTCAAATTCCGTCGCGCTTTTTTTATTATAGATTATTGTCTTCCCAGTTTCCGGATCGGTCAGCGCTTTTTCATTAACAAAGAAATCCGGATCATTTTTTAAAGTATCTAAAGAATCAGGTAATTTTTTATTTTTTTCATAATAGGAATTGACTGTGGTCTCTAAACTATCGATGTTGCTGATAATCGCTTGATCTAAGCGTTTTTCCCGAGCCACCTTTGGCGATTCGACAAAAAACCAGGCGGCCACAAAAGCCGCTAAAACTAAGGCTAAAGAAGTAAAGAAAAATATTTTTACAATCTTATCCTTTTTAACTAAATCTTCGCGTTTGATATCGTAAAAGTAATAGGAAAAAGTCGCCGCCGCAATAATAATAACGACCAATGATTTAAGAATAAAACGCGTGGAAAGTTCGCCGCTTAAAAAACTGGTAATCGTACTGATTAAAACGCCTAAAATAATTAAGGAAGAAACTAAAATAATAAAATAAGTTAGCCAGCGGCGGATACCCGAATCTTTTTCTAATTCCTGTTTTCTTAAACCCTTGGCAATTAAATTCGTAATCAAATAATAAATCGGCGTCGCGATAATTAAGGCGGAAATCGCAAACTGTAAAGTGCCGCTCGAGAAGCTGCCGCCGCTAATCGCGTCGTAAACTAATTTATTAATAATCTCAAAACCGATCATCCCGACAGATAAGGCCATAAAAACTAGAGCAACGAAAGACAAGAGATAATAAAAAGCGTATTTCGCGTTGTGTTTGTTCATATGATTAGTATTGCCGTCCCGGATTGCTAAAACAATTACAATTGTTAAAAGCGCCGGTAAGGGTAAAAAAATAAAAAAACTAATTAAACTCATTGGCAAATAATTCATACTTTAAAACTCCGCGTTCTTCGGTGTTCTTGGGAACGGAATGACATCTCGGATATTAGCCATGCCCGATAAATACATAATTAATCTTTCAAAACCTAAGCCATATCCTGCATGCTTAACCGAGCCAAATTTACGTAAATCAAGATACCAGGCATAATCTTCTTTTTTCAAGCCTAATTCCGCCATGCGTTTTTCTAAGAATTCTAAACGCTCTTCCCTCTGGCTGCCGCCGATAATTTCTCCGATACCCGGAACAAGCAAGTCGACCGCGGCTACCGTTTTGCCGTCGTCATTAAGGCGCATATAAAAAGCTTTTATTTCTTTCGGGTAATCAGTCAAGAAAACCGGGCCGCCGACAACTTCTTCGCAGAGATAACGTTCATGCTCGGTCTGTAAATCAATTCCCCATTTTACCGGATACTCGAATTTCTTACCCGATTTTTCTAAAATCTCAATTCCTTCCGTATAAGTCATGCGGCGGAACTGCGAATTAATTAATTTAGTTAAACGCTCGATTAAAGTCGGATCAATAAATTTATTGAAAAATTCCATTTCTTCCGGAATTTCTTTTAAAATATATTTAATTAAATACTTAAGCATTTTTTCTTCCATGTCCATATCATCATTCAAATCCGCAAAAGCCATTTCCGGTTCCATCATCCAAAATTCGGAAGCATGGCGAGTCGTATTTGAATTTTCGGCGCGGAAAGTCGGACCGAAAGTATAAACCTTATCAAGCCCCATAACTAAAGCTTCCGCATTTAATTGGCCGCTGACCGTCAAGCCCGCTTTTTTACTGAAAAAATCTTCGCTATAATCAACTTCGCCCTTATCATTCTTTTTAACATTTTTTAAATCTAGAGTCGTAACCTGAAACATTTCGCCGGCGCCTTCCGCATCGCTCGTCGAAATTATCGGCGTATGAATATAACTAAAACCTTCTTCATTAAAAAATTTATGGATCGCATAGCTTAAAGTTGAACGCAAACGAAAGACGGCCGAAAAAGTATTGCTCCGTCCGCGCAGATGGGCAATTGTTCTTAAAAATTCAAAGCTATGTTTTTTCTTCTGTAAGGGATAATCAGCTGGCGCTAAACTTATAATCGTAATTTCTTTGGCTTTTAATTCAAATTCTTGTCCGGCCGCTGGCGATTCAACTAAAGTTCCTTTAACTTCTAACGATGAACCGATACTAATTTTTTCAACTTCCGAAAAATTATTTAAATTTGTATCATAAACAACCTGCACGCTCTTAAAGAACGAGCCGTCGTTTAATTCAATAAAACCGAATTCTTTTGAAGAACGCGCCGTCCTGACCCAGCCGGAAACATTTATTTCTTTATTTAAATATTTTTCTGTTTCGCGGTAAAGTTGCTTAACTAGTATTTTAGACATATGGGTATTTTAAAATTATTTTTTATCTTTTTTATCGATGGTAATCGATAATTCCTCAAGTTGCGTCGGATAAACTTCACTCGGGCTATCCATCATTAAATCCTTGCCATTACCGTCTTTCGGAAAAGCATACATATCGCGGATCGAATCCCAGTCATTTAAAATCATGAGAATTCGATCAATGCCCGGCGCGTTTCCGCCATGCGGCGGCGCACCATAGGAAAAAGCATTAATCATGCCGCCAAAGCGCTGTTCAACTTCTTTTTTTGAATAACCGGCAATTTTAAAAGCTTCATACATTATTTCCGGTTCATGATTTCTGATTGCTCCACTGGAAACTTCGAAGCCGTTTAAAACTAAATCGAACTGATAAGCTAAAATATCAAGCGGTTCTTTTTCTTTTAACGCTTTCAAACCGCCCTGCGGCATCGAAAAAGGATTATGGCCGAAATCAATGCGGCCTTCTTCAATATCTGAGTAAGCATACATCGGAAAATCAACGATCCAGGCCCAAGACGCAACTGCGTTATCTTTTAAATTTAATCTGGTCGCCGCTTCGTTTCTGATTACGCCGAGAACATTACAAACTGGGTGCCATAAATCGGCGGCAAAGAAAACAATATCGCCATCCTTAGCTTCTGTATCTTTGATAATCTCTTGCATCTTTTCCGGACTGATAAATTTAGCTAAAGGCGAACTGACTGCGCCTTCCTTAATTGAAAGATAGGCTAAACCTTTCGCGCCTCTTTTTTTCGCGAGCTCAGTAAACTCATCAATTTCTTTACGGCTAAATTTTGCGCCGCCTTCAACTCTCAAAGCATGAACGACCCCTTTATTTTTTAGCGCTTCTTCAAAAACTGAGAAACCGCAAGTTTCAACGAGCGCGCTAATATTTTTAATTGGCATTTCAAAACGCAAGTCCGGTTTATCAACCCCATATTTTTCCATCGACTCGCGCCAAGATAAACGTTGAAAACGACCAGAATCTAAAAGCCCGACCACTTTCTTCAAACTAAATTTTTCCATGAGCTGAAGCATCAAGGGTTCCATGATCGATAAGATATCTTCCTGTTCAACGAAGCTCATTTCCATATCAAGCTGATAGAATTCCCCATAAGCCCGATCCATGCGCGGATCCTCATCGCGAAAACACGGCGCAATCTGAAAATATTTATCAAGCCCGCCGACCATTAATAATTGTTTAAACTGCTGCGGCGCTTGCGGCAAGGCATAAAATTTCCCCGGGTATAAGCGGGACGGCACTAAAAAATCGCGCGCTCCTTCCGGAGAGGAATTGGCGAGAATTGGAGTTTGAACTTCAATAAATCCTCGCTCATGAAAATATTCTCGAATATAAGTAATAAATTGATCTTTAACCGCCAACATCTTCTGCATCTTCGGACGGCGCAGATCAATAAAACGATATTTTAATCTTAGCGCTTCGTTTGCTTCCCCTTTTTTCTCATCGCTTATTTCAAAAGGCAAGACTTGCGCCTGGCTTAATATTTCAATTTCCGAAACGATTACTTCGATTTCGCCCGTTGTCATCTTATCATTTTTCATTTCCGCCGGACGGGCGATCACTTCGCCGCTAACTTTTATCACCCATTCCCCATGCAATTTTTCACCAATCGTCGCTGCTTCTTTATTTTTAAGAGGATCGATTTTAACTTGCGTTAAACCATAGCGGTCGCGTAAATCGACAAAAATCAAACCGCCAAGATTACGGGCGCTATTGACCCAGCCGCTTAAAACTACTTTTTGGCCAACATTAGAGATGTTTATTTCTCCGCAAGTATGAGTTCTTAACATAAAAAAAATTGATCTTGATTTTAATAAAAACCAAAAATCGCTTAAAAATTTCCTTTTATAACTATCTAAATCTTATCCTATTTCAGCTCTTTTAGCAAGAAAAAAGCTATTTATCATAGCTTTTATCCATATCTTTCATTTTTGCTAAAAATTTTTAAATTTAAATCGTGAAATCAATAAAATTATTGACAAATACAGACAATTCTTTTATTAATTTTTTATCAACCCTTAATTTCAAAACACTCGCAAATCTATTGTCCGTGATGTAGCGCAATAACTTAATGCAGTTATCAGTAATTGGCAGTATCCCGCCGTTATAGCGAAGTTCTAAAAATTCTTTTTTATCTAAGCATGCCTCCTCGATAATCCCGCCATTTTTAAAATTAAAATGATTCTGGCCGCTTTTTATTTCCTTCCCGCAGCCTAAACAATGATATAATTCCGGTTGATAACCGAGTTCGGCTAAAAGTTTAAAAGCAAAAAAAGCAAATAAAAGTTCCCCGTTCTCTTTGCTTAAATCTTTTTTTTCACTCTCTTTATTTTCAAACTCATCTAAAATATCAAGCCAGCGCGTCAATAAAAAAAATAAGCGCTCATCGGGATGTTCCGGTTTTACTAAGCGATTAAAAAGATTAAGGCCTTTCCCGGCATAATAAACTTTATTCAAATCCTCACGGATATTTAAATAGGCTTTGCGAACCGCCGCCGCGCCGATATAATCCCGGCCCCGGCCTTTTAGAATCATTAAATCGCTTAAACTAAGCGGCTCCAGATGAGCCGCTAATTTTGATTTTATTTTTTTTGTCCCGCGCGCGACTAAACTTAGTTTCCCAAAATTTTTCGTATAAGCAGTAACTAGTGTATCATTTTCTTTATAGGCCTGCCGGTTTAAAATCAGCGCGGGGGTATTGCGGCTTTCTTCCATATAACTTCTCCTAATTAAAACTTAATTCTTATCCAAATAGTCTTGTAAAATAAGCGTGGCGGCGATTTCATCCCGCCCCGCCTTATCTTTATCTTCCCCTTCTAAAGCATCGGCCGCTAAAGAACTTAAACGCTCATCTAGTAATTCAACCTCAACACCCGCTTTGGCTTTAAGCTGTTTAACAAAATTTTCCCATTCTTTATTACTCGCTGCCTCCCCGCTCATTTTTTTCGGACTGCCGATCACAACCAGATCAATATCTTCATTAATAATTTCAAAAAGCACTTCCGCTAAACTGGCGACTGTTTTATACGGCAAAGCTAAGGACGTTTCTTCATCAGCCAAAGCCAGGCCGATTCTTTTCGTCCCCCAGTCAATCCCTAAATATTTTTTAGCGTCTTGTGGCATGACTATGATTTAATTAATAATAATCGAAACATTTAATTTATACGAATTATATTTTGTTCGCTTAGATTTTTTTCTGTTGTAAATTTTATTCGCCTGGCTCATAATTTACAACAGAAAAAAATCTAAGCGAACAAAATATATTATTATAAAGTAACATTTCTATCTCGTTAAAACCTCTGATCCGTCTTCGGTCACCGCAATCGTATGCTCAAAATGGGCGCTTAGCGATCCGTCCTTCGTTAAAATCGTATAATCATTCTTCGCGACTTTAATCTGATAATCACCGGCATTAATCATCGGTTCGACGGCAATAACCATCCCCGGTTTTAAAGTAACATTTTCCGGCGCATTAGCGCGGATCGTAAAATTAAAAACATCCGGTTTTTCATGCGCAAAATAACCGACCCCATGGCCGACTAAATCTTCGACGACGCCGTAGCCATATTTTTCCGCGTGTTCTTCAATCGCAGCCGCAATATCGTTAATCTTATTCCCCGGTTTAACCTGCTTTAAGCCGAGCTCTAAACATTCTTTCGTAACGCGCAATAATTTTTTTGCTTCATTAGATATTTTTCCGACCCCGACCGTCGCGCACATATCGGTAAAAAATCCACCGCCCTTAGAATGTGGATTGACCGGCGCTTTGAATTCTTCCCTGACTTTTTCATCAACCGGCCATTCCATTCCGATATCTAAATCAACAATATCGCCATTCTTTAAAATTCGATTCGGGTAAGCCGCACCGTGCACAACTTCATTATTTATTGAAATACAAACCGTCGAAGGAAATTTTATTCCGCCGCCCATCGGATAATCTTTAAAAGCCGAACTGCCGCCGAAAGATTCAATAAATTTATTCGCTAAATTTTCTAAATAAATCGTTTCGACGCCCGGTTTTACTTCCTTAATCAAGCTTTCTAAAATAAAAGACAAACGCTTGCCGCCTTCTCTAATAATTCTTATCTCTTCTTTACTTTTATAATAAATCATAATATTTAAATTTTACCCAATTTCTTTTCATTCTTTAATTCCTTATTAGCCTTAACCGAAAGAAATAAAAATATCGCAATCAGGATCAGCATATTTAGCGGGGCGAGCCAAAAAGGATACTCATGGCCGTATGCTTCGAGAACCATCATCGCCCCTAAAACGCCGATCGCATACATCGCCCCATTCTTTAAATAAGAAAATTTCGTAATTACATCAATCCCGCGGATGGTCATTTCCCTAACCACATAAGCGCCGATACCATTGCCTAAAATAATCAAAGGTACGCTGACCGTAAAAGCGAAGGCGCCGATAACCCCGTCGATTGAAAAGCTCGCATCTAAAATTTCGAGATATAAAATTTTACTCCAGGCGCTCATCGCCGGACTAAGCAATTGCTTTTCTTTTTCTTCCGCATTTTTCTTAAAGCCATCCGTTAAGAAGAAAGCACTGACGCCGATTGTGGCCGCCAAAGCCAAACTGGGATTAATTTTTAAAGAAAAATAAACTAAAGCGGTTGTGATTACCGAAGCGAAAGCATAAAACCAAGCGCCCTGGCGATGAATAAATCCTTCAACGAAAAAAGCATATTTTTTTTCTTCTAAAAAAAGCCAGGATAAAAAAACAAAAAACAAATAAATTCCGCCGCCTAACAATAATAAAGGCTTAGAAGCTTCAATCGAGCTTTTAACCGCGGCGCTGCCGGAAAATGTTGCGGTAATTACCTGCCACATCCCTAAATCTGGATTAGTCGCCCAAACAATTATGAAAGGTAATAAGCCGCGCACGATAAAGACGGCAAAAATTAAACCCCAGAATAAAAAAATCTTCCGATATTTTTCCGACATCGTCTTTAAAATATGGGCATTAACGACGGCATTATCGACGCTGCTGATTATCTCAAAGACACAAAGCCCTAAAACGATTATTAAAATA
>Ga0209125_1002839_pt1 | contig 12673 bp, 10 predicted proteins | sample BarGraIncub1131A_FD_184503 | JGI IMG/M metagenome (GOLD analysis project Ga0209125, IMG submission 184503) | Arctic peat soil microbial communities from Barrow, Alaska - Barrow Graham LP Incubations 11-31A (SPAdes) (version 2) | ecosystem: Environmental > Terrestrial > Soil > Wetlands > Peat... | reverse complement strand
GAAATGGCTAAAGGACTTAATCTTGAGATACTTGGTACATATAGAGGGTATACATCAGTGGGGGTAGATCCTAGTACCATGGGCATAGGACCTGTTTATGCAATAAGAAAGCTACTTGATCAAAAGAGAATGACAATGGATGAAATAGATTTGTTTGAAATCAATGAAGCTTTTTCAACACAATCACTATCTTGTGCGAAAGAGCTTGGAATGGATATGAATAAGCTTAATGTAAATGGAGGGGCTTTAGCTCTTGGGCACCCGCTTGCGGCCACAGGTACTATACTCACAGCAAAAATGGTTTATGAACTTAAAAGGCAAAACAAACAATTTGGAATCATATCCTTTTGTTGTGGCGGTGGTCAAGGCGTTGCTATGCTTATAGAAAGAGAGGGTTAAACCTTGCCAATTGGTATAATAGTGGATTGCTTATCTGTTATTTTTGGTGGGCTTATCGGTGCGATGCTTGGAAACAAAATACCTCAGAAGTTAAAACATACATTACCTCTTATTTTTGGACTATCAGCTATGGCTATGGGGGTAAATAGCATCATCAAAACAAATAACATGAGTGCTGTAATACTATCAGCTATACTGGGAACGGTTATAGGTGAGTTGTTAAATTTAGAAAAAGGCATGGAAAAGCTAGGTGATATATTTAAAAAACTCATAGAAAAGATATTTTTGAAAAACTCATTTGATATGGACAATAGTGAGTTTTCAAGTCAATTTGTAGTGGTTATGATACTCCTTTGTACTGGTTCCACAGGTATATTTGGAGCTATGCACTCTGCTATGACAGGGAATCACTCTATATTATTATCAAAATCTGTGTTAGATTTTTTTACAGCCATTATCTTCGCTACATCGCTTAGCTACGTTGTTGTGGTTGTTAGTATACCACAGTTTTTTGTGCTCATGCTCATGTATAAGCTTGCAACGTTTATTATTCCACTTACCACACCTCTTATGCTTGCAGACTTTAGTGGGATTGGCGGACTCTTGCTACTAGCCACTGGACTTAGAGTTAGTGGGATAAAATCATTTTCGGTTACAAACATGCTACCAGCAATGGTAGTAGTGATGCCACTATCATGTTTTTTCAAAATAATTTTTGGGTAATGAAGGAGATGGAAATCATGGAAAACAGAGAAGAACAAAAGGTAATCATAGCAGGTACAGGAATAATGGGAGCTTCTATTGCTCAGGTTTATGCACAAAATGGTTACAACGTAACTCTTTATGATATATCAGATGAGGCTATACGACGAGGCAAAGATCTCATCACAATAAATCAAGAAATAATGGTAAAAGAAGGAATGCTCACAGAAGAAGAATCCAAAAAACTTGTTGAGCGCTTAACCTATACACGGGATAAAATGTGTTTTAAAGATGCATTTTTAGTAGTAGAAACAATCGTAGAAAAACTTGAAATAAAACGAAAATTTTGGTCAGAGATATCTATTATAACTCCAGATGATGCAATACTTGCAACAAATACATCAGGGCTACGTATCACAGACATTGCAAAAGCTGTATACAAAAGTGAAAGGTTCGCAGGGCTTCATTGGCTTAATCCGCCTCACTTAATACCGCTTGTAGAAGTGATAAAGGGTGATGATACCAGTGATGAAACAATACAAAAACTTGTAGAGCTAACAGAGGGTATAAATAAAAAACCCGTTGTAATAAACAAAGATATTAATGGCTTTATCATTAATCGTATGCAGTTCTCTATACTTAGGGAAGCCCTTCACATAGTAAAGTCCGGTGCCGCAACCATTGAAGATATAGATAATGTGTTCAAGTATGGTTTAGGCATGAGATATGCTTGTTTAGGACCATTTGAAACAGCAGATTTGGGAGGACTAGATACATTCAACCTCATATCAAGCTATTTGTTTGCTGATTTGAGCGATGAAAAAAATGGATCAGAAGAACTGAGGAAGCTGGTATGCGAAGGTTCGCTTGGAGTTAAAAGTGGTAAAGGCTTTTATGATTATTCTAATGGACGGGGAGAAGAAGTTATTAAAAAAAGAGATTCAGATTTTATAAAATTAGCGAGGTGTTTATATGAGAAGTGATAAAATGAAATCAGGGCTTACTAAAGTACCACATAGAGCACTTTTTAAAGCATTGGGACTTGTTGACGAAGAGATAAAGAGGCCAATGATCGGCATAGTCAACTCACAAAACGACATTATACCGGGGCATATACATTTAAATAGCATAGTTGAAGCAGTCAAAGCTGGTATTAGAATGTCAGGTGGTACCCCCTTTGCTTTTCCTGCTATTGGTGTATGTGATGGTATAGCCATGAACCATGAAGGCATGAAATACTCACTTGCAAGTCGCGAGCATATAGCAGACTCTGTGGAGATTATGGCAATGGCACATCCTTTTGACGCATTGGTTTTTGTTCCAAACTGTGACAAAATCATTCCAGGTATGCTAATGGCAGCACTTAGGCTAAACATACCAAGTATTTTTATAAGCGGTGGCCCCATGCTTTCTGGTAAAAGCAAGCTAGATGGTAGACGGCTGACCCTCACAACTGCATTTGAGTCAGTGGGGGCGGCTGTCATGGGAAAAATGAGTGATAGTGAACTACTAGATATAGAGGAAAATTCATGTCCAGGCTGTGGTTCATGTGCCGGTATGTTTACAGCGAACTCTATGAATTGCATGACAGAGATTGTAGGAATGGGACTTCCGGGTCATGGAACTATACCAGCAGTTTATGCAAAACGTATAAGACTTGCGAAAAGTGCAGGTATAAAAATCATGGAGTTACTAGAGAAAAATATTTGTCCCCGAGACATCATAACAGAAAAATCTTTGAAAAATGCATTGGTTGCAGACATGGCGCTTGGCTGTTCAACTAATACAGTGCTACACTTACCTGCAATAGCGCATGAAGCAGGAATAAGTATAGACTTAAAAGACATAAACAATATCAGTAAAAAAACACCACACTTGGTAAAATTAAGTCCAGCAGGTTATCATTGCATGGAGGATTTAGAAGGAGCAGGAGGACTCCAAGCGGTGATACATCAGTTAGACGATTATGGCATGATTGATACTACTTGTATGACAGTTACAGGTAAGACAGTATCAGAAAACATAAAAAACTGCGAAGTGTTAGATAGTGATGTGATACGTTCTAAAGAAAATGCATATTCACAAGATGGTGGACTTGCAATATTGTGGGGAAACCTAGCACCTGAGGGTGCGGTAGTAAAGAAAGGGGCAGTTATAAAAGAGATGATGGTCCATAGCGGTCCAGCAAAAGTATATGACAGTGAAGAAGCTTGTATAGAAGCACTTATGGCAAAAAAGGTTGTAAGTGGCGATGTCATAGTAATAAGGTACGAAGGACCCAAAGGTGGGCCAGGTATGAGAGAGATGTTATCTCCTACAGCTATGCTTTCAGGTAGTGGACTGGACAAAAGCGTTGCATTGATTACAGACGGACGTTTTTCAGGAGTATCAAGAGGAGCATCTATAGGACATGTGTCACCGGAAGCAGCATCTGGTGGAATGATAGCTCTTGTTGAAGAAAATGACATTATAAACATAAACATACCAGAAAATAAGCTAGAGCTTCTGGTTTCTGATGAAGTGCTTCAAAAACGTAAAGAAAATCTAAAAGTAGTTGAAAAAGACATACCAGAGGGATATCTTAGACGTTATAGAAAGATGGTTACATCTGCAAGTAAAGGTGCCATATTAGAATATTAAAAAACAAGGAAGATCAAAATAATTACTAGAGTTTAATAGGAATTTAAAATGTACTTTAACAATTTAAACTAAAAAAGCTATGGGATAATTATCTCATAGCTTTTTTAGGGTGGTATAAATATCTTAATTAACCACAAAATATTAAAGGGATGGTGATTTGATGTTAAACTCTATTAAAAAAATTTTCTCGCTAAGTGAAGGTAATAATAATAAACAAGCGATAGGTCATACAAACGTACAAGAAGAATACAAAAATTTGAAAGTTTCAAATATATTAGCGGAAAATAAAAAAAATATAAATAATATATTTGATAAATGTAATGATTTAATTATAAGGGAATTTAAGGTTACAAATAATCCCAAGTACAGCGCTATTCTAGTGTATATCGATAATATGATAGAAACTAAGATACTTGAAGAATCTATTATCCAAAGATTGACAAATAAAGAGGCTGAATATGCCTATTCTGCTAATAGTAAGGAATATTCACAGTACTTACTTGGGATAGGAAATAACAATATATTTCAAGACCTAAGTAAAGTTGTGAGCGCAATATTAGATGGTAAAGTTGCTTTGTTTTTAGATGGAATAAAGGAAGCAATGATAATTGATATAACAAACCCTCCTGGTAGAGATGTGGAGGAACCTCAATCAGAAACTGTTTTGAGAGGACCAAGGGAAGGATTTACAGAATCTATAAGTTCTAACATAACGCTTTTAAGAAAGAAAATAAAGAACACAAATTTTAAAATGGAAGAATTCAGGCTTGGAAAAGAGACTAAAACAAAAGTTATCATTGTCTATCTTTTAAATATAGTTGATCCTAAGATAGTAAATGAGGTAAAAGAAAGGATAAATAAAATTGATATAGATTCAGTATTGGAATCCAACTATATAAAAGAGTACATAGGGGATGAGCCTACAAGTAATTTTCCTACAGTATATAGTACAGAAAAGCCAGATGTGGTAGCAAGTAAACTACTAGAAGGCCGTGTTGCCATTTTAACAGATGGAACTCCAATAGTTTTAACTGTTCCTTCACTTTTTATCGAATTTTTTATGAATAGCGAGGATTATTATTTAAAATTTGTTGCAGCCACATTTAATAGATGGATTCGATATATAGCGTTTGTTATATCCACGACCTTAGCAGGATTTTATGTAGCAATAACGACATTTCATCCGGAGCTTATTCCAACTACTTTAATAGTAACTTTAATAAAAAGTCGTGCTGGCGTACCTTATCCAGCTTTAGTTGAGTGCTTATTAATGTTAAGTGTCTATGAATTACTTAGGGAGGCTGGTATCAGAATGCCAAGGGCGCTCGGACAGACCATAAGTGTTGTTGGCGCATTGGTGCTAGGCCAGGCAGCAGTTGAAGCAGGTCTTGCTAGTACAGCTATGGTTATAGTGATATCTCTTACAGCGTTATCTTCATTTGCTTTACCATCTACAGATATGAGTTTGGCACTTACATATCCAAGAATAATATTTCTTATTCTTGGTGGAACATTGGGGCTTGTGGGCCTTACCTGTGGAATGATAATACTGTTTTTGAGATTAACATCATTAAGGTCCTATGGTAGTCCATATTTAAGCCCTATGGCTCCAATTCAAGCGACGAAATTGAAAGATATATTTATAAGAAAACCACTTTTAACAAAGTTTAAGAAATCCTGGTTTATTAAAGGGAAGAATACTACACGTAGGTAAACTGCTGCAAACAACTTATATAAATATAGAACAAAAGGAATCTATAAGTAAAAAGAAAAATGAGGAGTTGCTTATGAAAAGATTTATTTTTATTTTTATATTGGTCATGATTTCAATTTTTACAACTAGTTGTAAGGTTACAAAAGAGGAACTTGATAAACTAGGTGTAGCTGTGGCAATAGGATATGATATAACAGCTGAGGGTAAATATATGTTAACTGCACAGATATTAAATCCACAAAAGGACTCAAGTGGAGGTATGATGGGAAAAAAAGCTGGAAGTCAGAAGACTGCTACAGATGTAGTGGTTTATGACGCTATAGGGGATAGTATTTCTGCTTGTAAAGGTCAACTAACCACAAAGCTTGGTGAGGAACTAAATTATGGTCATATAAACTTTATAGTGATAGGTAGGAAGCTAGCAGAGTCAGGCATAGACATGGTTTTAGATGCTGCATTAAGAGGTTACAAAATGAGGCCGGATGTTCTATTGCTTGTAACAAAAGGTAATGCTTTCGATATTATAAGGGCGACCTCAGTTCATGAGAAGGTTCCTGCTAATGAAGTAGATAGTATATTAAGGTTACAGTCAAGTTTTGGTTTTACGAAGAACGTTTCAATCTTAGATTTCGCTAATTCTTTATCTAGTAAGACAGACTCACCTGTAACAGGTGTTATTAACCTAAGTAAAAATAATAATTCAGATGAAACATTCGAAGTGGTTGGTACTGCAATCTTTAAGAAGGATAAGCTTATAGGATTTATGGATATGAACGAAGCACGTGGGGTGCAATGGATAAACGGTAAGGTTCAACTCGGCTACATAACAACATCATCACTAGATGAAGGTAAAGTAACTTTTGAGATTGTTAGATCAAGTAGTAAGATAAAACCCTTAATAAAAAATAATTCATTTACAATACTGATAAACGTAAAAGAAGATAGTATTATAGGTGAGATGACAGGTAAGCTAGATCCAATGAAGGCACCTGAAATAATGGATAAATTAGAAATCAGACAGAATGAAGCTATTACTAATGAAATTAAGTTAGCTATAAATGTAGTACAAAAAAAATATGGTGCAGATATTTTTGGATTTGGAGAAATGATACATAAAGATTATCCTAAAGAATGGAATTATATCGAAGGAGAATGGAAGGATATATTTCCTAATTTAAATATTGAAATAAAGGTAAACTCTCGTTTAAAGAGACCTGGATATATATCTAAACCTATAGATTGATAGAAAAATATTTTAAAGAAGGCGGAACTTAAGTGAAAACAAAAATATCAGCTTTTCAATTATTTAGTGCCATTGTAATGTTGCCTTATGGTACAGCAGCACTTTTTTTTATAACCCCTGAAGCAAGACAGGATGCATGGATATCGATGCTTATTTATGTACTTCCAGGCATTATTCTACAACTTATTTATGTTGAGTTATGGAAAAAATATCCTAAGGATACTATAGTTACATACATGCCGAAAATCTTTGGGAAAATATTAGGCTATACCTTGAGTATATTATATATTATTTACTTTACATATATATCGGCAAGAGTAACAAGAGATATTGTTGAAATTATACTAATTGCTGTAATGCCTAGAATGTCAATATACATAATTGGAATAGCATTTATGTCTACAGTTATATATGGAACATACACTGGAGTTGAAAATTTATCCCGAGTGTGTTGTGTTTTTCTAATTTTGTTTGTGTTTATATTTGTGATGAAATGGATGATCTTATTTTCAATACCAGATGCAATAAAATTTTATAATTTAAAGCCTGTTCTTGAAAAAGGTATATTTTCTGTTATAAAAGAAGGCTGGCCTCTTATTACTTTTCCATATGGTGAGAGTATAGTATTAACTATGCTATATCCATCAGTCACTCAATCATCCAGAGTAAGAAAATCAGCAGTGCTAGCTACTATATTTTTAGGAGTACTCCTTACGTGTAACACTATAATGTTTATATCAGTACTTGGGTTAAATTTTGCATCCACTTCACTCTTTCCCCTCCTTCAGACCTATCGTATCATGAAAATAGGAGAGGTCTTTAGTAGATTTGGTGTATTTTTTATTCTATTTATAATAATAGGTGGTTTTATTAAGGTGAGCTTTTTTATATATGGATCTATGTTAGGTATCTCTCAACTAATAAAATTAGACGACACTAAATATTTAGCTCTACCATTGGGTATCTTGGTTTTTATTACTTCACTGTTAATAGCTCCAAATTACCCCAATCATATATATATGGGTCAAGTGTTAATTAAATATACTCATTTACCATTAGCTATAATAATTCCAGTCATTGCATTAATTGTGTACTATTTAAAAGCATATATTAAATTTAAAAAAAAGATTTAGAGTAGTTTAGGACATAATATTCTTTTATAACATGCTTATAATCCAGTAGAGTGGTTCACAACTTTAAGCTTATGGTGATATTTATAAAAGTATATAGCATTATGTAAAATACTGTTATAATATTCATAAGATGCTTTTCTTATAAAGGAGTGAGTTAACTTGAAAAGAGATTATTTGGAATTAAAAACATGTCGTACAGAAAAAGCTGAATTTATAAGTGGAAAAGAATATATTGTACTTGATACAACAAATAAATATACATATGAATATGATTTCAAAGTATTACCTTGCTATAGGGTTATAAATGAAAGAGGTGGTGTGGAAATAGTTGTGCCTGACCAAATTTTCTATCCAACGAATAGGCTATTGCAATCAATAAAAGAAGTAGTATATTCAGGTATTTTAAATATAGATAGTTTAAAGGAAGGCGAAGTATATTCTGTTTTTAAAATGCATGAAGAAAAAGGAGAATTTGTTTATACAATATTTGATGATTCAAATAAGCTAAAAACATACCCTACATCATTGTTTGTATCAGAGGCTCAATATCTTAAGATGACTAAAGAGGAACTTTTTGATTTTAAAAAAGTAAAAAAAGAGGAACTATTGAAATTTGAAGATTTGAGAAAAAAAGAGGATCAAAAGATTTTAGATGAAAAATTAGAACTTGAAAATGTTAAAAAAAAGGAGATTCAAAAATCTTTAGATGATCAAAATAGGCTACAAAACACAAAGAATTTGAATAATCTTGAAATACAAAAAATTAAAGAATTTATAAAAGTTTTAAGGCCAAATGTAGTTGAGAATACTGTTACTACTACTTTGATTAATAAAATCTCCAAAATTACAATTAAAATCAATAAACTCTCAATATTTTTTATTGTTGGATGCCTTATAACAATTGCTTCTTCAATATTTGGTAAGGTCTTATTAAGTTCAATAATTAATATGATATATTTAATTGCAGGTGTGTTATCTTACTTATATTTAAAAAATGAGCTTTCTGAAAGTTTAATTAAAGATATTCCTTCAAATAAAATACTTGATAAAGAATCGCTAAGTTTAATGGTGACCTTCAGTGATGATATATTGTTGAAATTAAAAAAAATAGAATTAAATTTATTAATCTTAGAAAGTGGGACTACTATAAGTAGTGGAACTGTTTCACTGATAAGAGAATCTGTATCCTTTTGCTTAGATAGTTATAAAATCAAAGATACTAATTTACTAAAAGACATAAATGCATTTTTAGATAAAACGCTTGAATATATATATAGCTTGATAGATGGGGATAATTCAGAAGAATTATATATAGAAAAGCAGATTTATGAAAATGTATCTTCCATTATAAACAAGAATACTGATATTTTCGAACTTATGATTGAGGACAATAAAAAAATTAAAGAAATATTAAGTAGAATGGATTAAAGCTAATAATGTTATAATCTTCATAAGGTACGTTTCGCAAGTGTAAATAAGGCTAAGGAGTGATAATAGTGAAAGTAGAAGGATTAAAGAGAATATGTCCACTTTGTGGACAAGACAATAATTGTCAACATGGTCAAGGTGGATGTTGGTGTGATACAGTTATATTCCCTAAGCACATCTTAGAGTTGGTTCCTAATGATAAAAAGGGCAAAGCTTGTATATGTAAATCTTGTTTAGAAAAATACCAGAAGGGTAATAAAAGTGTTTGATACTTTAAGTTATATAGGTAAAAAACTAAATGAAGAAAAAATTGTGTGGGGAGTTGGTGCTTCTATATTACTAAATTATCATAGGCTTATAGATAAACCTAATGATATTGATATATTAGTAGATTTGAAGGATATTGAAAAGGCAGATAAAATCCTTAAAAGCATTGGGGAGAAGAAATTCTGGGAAAAGACGGATACATACTCTACACAATACTTCTATGAATATGTTGTAAATGCCTTTGATATTGACGTAATGGCAGGATTAAGTATTAATTATGATAATGGAATATTTAAATATATTTTTGACCAAAGTTCCATTTCAGATATTAAAAAAATTAATGGAGTAAATATACCACTAACATCTTTAGAAGATTGGTATGTAATATATCAATTAATTCCTAATAGGCAAGCAAAAGTTAAGATGATAGAAAAATATCTATTAGCAAATGGAATAAAGAAACCTGCTTTATTAGAACGATTATTAAGGGGTAACTTACCAATTGAAGTAAGAGATAAAGTTGAAAGAATATTGAATTTCTGAAACTCCCAATCTTCCTGTCAATTTCAAATCTTTTATCCAGGATCATATCTTCAAATTTTTCAGTTTTAAGCTTAAGGTTTAATATGAATCGTTGCATAGCTTCTTTTTTGCGACTGAATATTCACCTCGCTCGCTTTCACTTGTGTCATGTCTCTAAAACCTAAAGCATCTATACTATCTCCAATGTTACTGTTAAATGAATAGCAGCATATTCTAATGCATATTATAAAACAAAGCGATATTTTGCATTGGGTTATAGTAAACCGTGCATTTTAGAAATGAGGGATTTTTAATGCAAATTCATGTTGTTAACTTAGGAGATACACTATGGAATATTTCCAGATTTTATGGAGTTAGTATATCTAGGATTGTGGAAGCAAACTTGGTTACGAATCCAGATAGGCTTGTGCTCGGTCAAGCTCTTTTAATTCCAACACCAAGAGGAAATCATATCGTAAGAGCTGGTGAGAGTCTTTGGTCAATTGGACAATTATATGGGATATCATCTAATGTAATTGCAAGTGATAACCACATTATCAATCCTGCATTATTATATGTAGGTCAGGCACTTTACATTAGAAGAGCGATTATCGAGGTAAACGGTTATTTGGCAAAAACAGGGCTGGAAGGGCAGCGAGTAGTTAATGAACTAGGAGATTATTTAACATCACTAAGTATATCTAGTTATCACATACAACAGGATGGAAGTATTATTCCACTACAAATAATAAACAACAAAAATACTATTCCTATGGATGATACTGAGGTGCTTCGCATCGCTAAAATAAAACGCTTGTTTCCTATAATGGTTATAACCAATTTTGTCGGCAATAGATTTAATTCTGATTTAGCACACACTATACTTGTAAGTACTGTTGTTCAAAATAAATTGATTACAAACATTCTTATTACTATGAAAAGCAAAGGCTATCTTGGTTTAAACATTGACATTGAATTTATTTACCCTAATGATAAGGAATTGTTCAATCAATTTGTGAAACGATTAGTAGATCGGTTGCATCCGGAAGGTTATTCAGTTTCAATTGCTTTGGCTGCCAAAACAAGTGCCACGACTGGTGGTATTTTATCGGGAGCTCAAGACTATTATATGCAGGGGTTACTGAATGATTTTGTAGTTTTAATGACATACGACTGGGGGTGGATAGGAGGTCCTCCGTTTCCAATAGCTCCAATAAATGAGGTCAGGAAGGTGCTTAATTATGCAGTGACTGCTATTCCCCGCAATAAAATTTTAATGGGAATTCCTTTATACGGATATGATTGGAAATTACCTTTTGTAGAAGGGGTAACTTTAGCAGAAATGATAAGCCCGCAGGAAGCTGTGGCCCGTGCATTAAAATTTGGAGCTAGAATTCAGTATAATACATTTTATCAGTCCCCATTTGTTCTGTACACGGATGAGAAAGGGGTTAAGCATGAAATATGGTTTGAAGATGCTAGAAGTGTACAAGCAAAGTACAAGGCTGTAATAGAGTACAAGTTGCGTGGAGTAAGCTATTGGGAGATAGGATTTTCCTTTCCTCAAAATCGTTTAGTATTAAATGATATTTTTGAAGTCCGTAAATTAATTTAGATTTAAAAGAACATTTAGATTATTATGGTGAGGTGTTAGGTCATGTATTCTTCAGTGATATAAAGGGTATAATATATTGGCAAAAGCAGATACTAAAAGTGGTTGCGCTGTGTTATATAGAAAGTAAATAACTAAAAAATCATAGAATACCTATGGTTTTTGTTTTATGTAAAAGAAAAAGATAGTATACAAAAATATAGAAGAAAAGGAGATACGATGACAGAGAGAAAAGCAATAATAGAAACAGGATGGAATTTAGATAACAGTTATGCTCGTATGCCGAAATCATTTTTTACCAGTATTAAACCAACCCCTGTACGCTCACCGAAGTTGATTATTCTCAATTATCCGTTGGCAACATCCCTGGGATTGAACGTCCAGGAGCTGCAAAGCAATGATGGCGTAGCAGTGCTTGCTGGCAACCAAATTCCTGTCGGCGCTTTGCCTCTTGCTCAAGCTTATGCGGGGCATCAATTCGGGCATTTTACGATGCTGGGGGACGGCCGGGCTCAGCTGCTTGGCGAACAGATTACGCCCATAGGTGAACGGTTTGATATTCAGCTCAAGGGTTCAGGTAAAACGCCATACTCACGCGGGGGTGATGGTCGAGCAGCACTTGGACCTATGCTACGCGAATACATCATCAGCGAAGCAATGCATGCGCTTGGTATTGCTACCACCCGCAGCCTAGCAGTGGTGACAATCGGTGAGTCAGTAATCCGCGAAACCGAGGAACCTGGTGCAATTCTCACCCGAGTGGCTACCAGTCATCTGCGCGTCGGAACCTTTCAATACGTTTCAAAATGGGGCACTGTTCAGGATCTCCGGGACCTGGCTGATTACACTTTGAAGAGACATTTTTCAAACATTGACGATGATGAAAACCACTATCTTTTCCTACTTCAGGAAGTGATCAAGCGCCAGGCCGCTCTGATTGCCAAGTGGCAACTAGTTGGATTTATTCACGGGGTGATGAATACCGACAATATGGCACTTAGTGGAGAAACCAT
>Ga0209125_1002838_pt1 | contig 12683 bp, 5 predicted proteins | sample BarGraIncub1131A_FD_184503 | JGI IMG/M metagenome (GOLD analysis project Ga0209125, IMG submission 184503) | Arctic peat soil microbial communities from Barrow, Alaska - Barrow Graham LP Incubations 11-31A (SPAdes) (version 2) | ecosystem: Environmental > Terrestrial > Soil > Wetlands > Peat... | reverse complement strand
ATATGGCAATCGTCCTGAATATTCAGGGGATATTAAGAAGTATAAGGGAAGTAAAAACAAAAAATAAATTGTGATTATGAATCATCAATTAAATCATTTTAGTTGGATTGCAATCTTTTGTTGTACAATAAGTGTGACAAAGGCTCAAAATTCAAAACCCAACATTGTATTTATTCTTGCCGACGATTTTGGCTATGGTAGTCTTAATTCGTATGGTGCCAGCAAGAATCTTGTCCGCACACCGCACATTGATGATTTGGCCGATGCAGGGATGCGTTTTACTCACGCTCACACTCCGGTATCCGTATGTTCGCCAACCCGTTATGGGTTATTAACCGGGAGTTATCCTTGGAGGTCTTCGTTAAAATTTGGAGTAGTTGATCCGGATGGCGCTTTATTACCAGATCCGGACAAAGTTACCGTTGCAGATGTGTTAAAAAATCAGGGGTACAATACTGCTGCAATAGGTAAGTGGCATTTGGGATACGGGAATAAACAACCCTGCGATTTTACGGGTAAGTTAAGCCCGGGTCCTCTCGATTTAGGATTTGATTATCATTTTGCAGTTCCGCAGAATCATGGCGATTATTGGGGCGTGTACATCGAGAATGATGAAATTTATGGATTAAGGAGTAAAAAAGCCCAACCATATTCCAGAACGTATTATGGAACCCCATACAAAGGATTTGATGCACCTCAGCGCGTAAATAAGGATGTAATGGAAGTTATTACTGACAAGTCGTTGGAATGGCTGAAGAAACAATCAGCCGATACTCCTTTCTTTTTATACTTTGCGGCAGTGGCAGTCCACCGTCCTATTACCCCATCGGATTTTATGAGGGGCCTTAGCGATTGTGGCCCATACGGTGACTTTATCCAGGACATGGATTTAAGTGTGGGTAAGATAATTGAAACATTAAAATATCTAAATCTCTACGACAACACAATTATTATTTTTTCCAGCGACAATGGCGGGGTAATACCTGAGAATAAACCTGAGGAAGAAGAAAGCCAGGCCATTAAATACGGATTGAAAATCAATGGCGATCTCAGGGGTAGAAAGCATCTGATTTATGAAGGAGGTACCAATGTTCCTTTTATTGTATCCTGGCCCGGAAAGGTAGAGCAGCATTCCGTTTCCGATGATTTGATTAATCTCACGGATGTTTTTGCCACAGTAGCGGACATTACGGGTAACGGACTTCCAAACAATAAAGAGGTAGCGCCTGATAGTTATAGCTTTTTGCCTTCTCTGTTGAAAAAGGACAATAAACACCCAAGAACATCAATGGTAACAGCCGATGCAAAAGGTATGCAAGCAATCCAAATGGGGGCCTGGAAATTCATTGATAACACACCACCTGAAGGTTTTCCTGAAAATAAGATGAATCAGTATAAGAATGAAAGGCCACAGCTTTATAATCTGGTTGAAGACCCAGGTGAAAATGTGAACGTATATGAAAAAAATCCGCAAAAAGCGAAACAGTTATTGGATGAGTTGAACCGGATTAGGAGAGCATCTTCATCACGATAATCTTCATCCTGTAAATTAAAAAGTCCGACAGGCTTTACCAGTCAAATGCCAAATTCAAGGGTGAGTGTATCGTCTTTAAATTGTGCCAGATTTGTGAACAATATTATCAATATTTTTCTATAGTGCAAGAAGTTAGTGGTATTTTTGTTTTGAAATATAGTCGAATTGGCATGTTAAACTAAACTACTATGGATTTAAAATTCATAGGTTGTAAAAGTGGTGAATAATGATTTTTTAGCTTTCCAATATCCAGTTAACTATACTATATGAGCACTTAATCGACTTACGGAATGTGTACTGCAAGAAAGCGTTGGAGGCTTTTGATGATATTGTGGAAAGACCAGGGAAATCATCAGGACGGGAAGAAGTGAACCCCGAAAGTGAAACCAAGGCGACCTTATTCGATGAAATACAAACGATTATAATACAAACGCAAACTAAATGACATGAAAATTAACTTCCCAAAAGCATGCAAATGTAACCCCAATCCTTTATCAGGACATGAGGAGATTGTTGTGGTCAATCCAGTCTTAAGTGGGCTGAATTGCAACAACACATTTTGTGAAAAACTAACCTATTAAATTTAATTATTATGCAAAAATTTAAGGCATTATTTTTATTACTATTTATTGGTTCACAAATTGTTTTTGCCCAGACTAAAATGGTGACAGGAACTGTAAAAGACAATCAGGGAATTACTTTGCCTGGAGTGAGTGTGGTCGTGAAAGGAACCACTACGGGAACGATTTCCGACATCAATGGACAATTTGGATTAGCTGTACCTGCTGATACCAAAATCCTGGTGTTTTCATTTGTGGGGATGAAAACCCAAGAAATAATCCTTGGAAACCAGACGATGGTAAATGTTGTTTTTGAAGAGGCCACTGTCGGCGTTGACGAGGTTGTTGTTGTCGGCTACGGGCAACAAAAAAAGCAAAGTGTTGTCGGGGCCATTTCAACAGCCAAAGGTTCTGACCTTGTTAAAGCCGGTGGTTTGACTAACATTTCGAGCGCCCTTACCGGTTCGATCCCTGGTCTTGTGACGATGAATACAGTTGGTAAACCAGGAGAAGACGAGGCTGATATTCTCATCCGCGGTAAGTCGACTTGGAATAATTCTGCTCCTCTTGTTCTGGTTGACGGTATTGAAAGAGATATGAACGCTATTGATATCAATGAAGTTGAGAATATTTCTGTTCTGAAAGATGCATCCGCAACCGCGGTATTTGGTGTCAGGGGAGCCAATGGTGTATTGCTTATTACTACCAAACGAGGAAAAGCAGGCAAAGCTGTTTTTAAGGTCGGAGTCAGCACCACAATGAAGACCATTTCCAAGATGCCAAGCTATGCAGATTCTTATGAAAGCCGTTGGTTGAGAAACCAAGCTATTGAAGTTCAGACACCTGCAAATGAGCTTTCATGGTCCTATTATACCCCTCAAGATGCCTTAATGCATTACAAAAATCAGGATATGCCTTACCTTTTCCCCAATGTAGACTGGCGAAATCAAACTATGAATAACTCATCCTGGTCTCAAAAATATAACCTGGAGGTTTCGGGGGGAACAGATTTTGTAAAGTATTTTTCAGCTATTTCTTATACGCATGATGGTGATATCATAAAAATACAGGATCTTGGACAGGGATACGTTCCTAAAAACGATTTTTCAAGGTTGAATTTTCGCACTAACCTTGATTTTCATCCTACAAGGACAACCACATTTAGTGTTGATATCGATGGATCGCAGGGGAAAGACAATGCTTTTGGCGCTGGTTTATACACAACTTGGAACGGACTTTATGGTAAAGCGCCCGATATGTACCCTGTAAGATATGAGGATGGTATCTATGGGTATAGCGCTTCGCTTGATGGAAAACAATTAAATCCGGTCTATGCTATTAACTTCAGCGGAATGAGCACAACAATAACCAATGACATCACTACAACATTCAGGCTGGATCAGAAGCTGGATATGATCACGAAAGGACTTTCTTTTAATGCAATCGGCTCCTTCCAGGGTATCTATAGCACCAATGGACCCACAATAACCGGAAACCAAAGGCAAACTAAATATATTGATCCCTACACCGGAAATGTTGAGATCTCTTACCCATCAGATTATTTAACTATGACTAATGGGTTCAATTATGTACCTATGATCTCCACATCTTCTGCAGAATCAATCGCAGGTGCTGGTTCAAGGAATTTAATGTATCAGGCATCATTGAATTACAACAGGAACTTTGGTAAGCATACCATTGGCGGATTGATAAATTTCAAACGTCAAGAGAGAACATCAGGAAACGAATTTACTTATTACCGTGAAGAGTGGGCAGGTCGTCTGACATATGACTATGATAACCGCTATCTTTTGGAAACCAATGTTGGGTATAATGGATCCGAGCAATTTGGTCCTGGCTACAAATTTGGCTTTTTCCCATCCTATGCCGTTGGCTGGAACCTGGGTAATGAGGGATTCTTTAAAAACAGTGTCAAATTCATGAACAAAATGAAGTTTAGGTTCTCAACCGGCACTGTAGGTAATGATAATGTCGCGAACTCAAGGTGGTTATATGTTTCAAGCTGGGCCTACCAGGGGAATATGCCATTCGGAGGTGTGGTCCCGTCATATTCGCCCTACAATAGGGCTGCACTGACAACTATAGGTAATCCGGATTTAAGGTGGGAAACTGCAACAAAAAACGATTTTGCCATCGAAACCGCGTTCTTTAAAAACCTTATTACTTTTAATTTTGACTCTTACTGGGGTCATAGGAAAGATATATTCATGTCTGCCGACCAACGTAATATTGCTCCCTGGTTTGGAGCCAGTCCTGTTGCAGCAAATCTTGGCGAAACAAAAGACCACGGATATGAAATAGAAGTCGGAATTAACAAGACAACATCCTTTGGATTGAGATATTATGTTAATTTAAGTCTCTCGTATTCCCAAAATACAATAGTATATATGGAGGATCCGGAGTTGACTCCCGATTACCAGAAGAAAGCTGGATTTTCTATTGGAGAGAAGACATCAACTATTTACTCAGGTATTATTAACAACTGGGATGAGATGTACACTGGGGTGATGAACTTAAATAATCCTACTCGTCTTCCGGGAGATTACAGATTGGTTGATTACAACGCCGATGGGTACATTGATAATTTAAAAGATGCTGTCCCCCTTGGATATTCAGGTAATCCCCAGATAGTTAATAACTACACAATCGGGGTAGATTATAAGGGGTTTAGTGTAATGGTCCAGCTTTACAGCACGCGTAACAATATTGTTGATCAAAATTTGGCATTATGGACTGACAGTTATGGATCACAGAATTTAAGTGTTGACCGTATTGTGCTTGATAACTCCTGGATACCGGGAAGAGAAGGTACTGCGACTTTCAGACGTCCTGACTGGAACTTTCCTAGTGCAGGAGATGGCCAGTTCAACAAGGTGGATGGCACCATGTGGCGGTTAAAGACTGCTGAAATAGCATACACTTTTACAGCTGGGTCACTTAACAAAATTGGTTTTAGCAATGCCCGGATTTTTGTAAACGGTACGGATTTGTGGTTATGGTCACATCTTAATGAGGACCGCGAATCAGGCGGAACACGTGGAGTAAACGCTACCAATAAATTTGGCATGTACCCACTGACCAGAAGGATTAATTTTGGAATAAATTTGACATTCTGATCCTCTTGTAATTTATATTCACAAAAATGATTAATATTATGAAAATGAATAATTCAATGGGGAAAATATTATTCGCAATGGCATTGCTATTAACCTCCTGCGAAAAATACCTCGAAAGAACGCCCGCTTCAGAGATTACTGATGAAAGTATTTTTAAAACCTACTATAGTTTCCAGGGGTTTGTCGATGATGCTTATTTCTATATGACACCATACACCAACATACATAGTAGAAGTATTGATATGGGCGATGATGTATATGGTAATTCAGAAGACTTATTAGCTGCTTGTGCCATTCCCAGAGGTGATTACAACTGGGTATGGACTCACCCAATGGCGGGTATTTTTCTTTCCACACCTAATTCCCCAAAATGGCCGCAACCAGGTTTTTGGGATGGGGGCTGGTTGGGTATATACAATATGAACTTGGGGATTAAAAATTTCGACTTGCTGGTTTCAGCCACTGACGAGGAAAAAAACTTATTATTGGGGCAGATGTATTTCTTAAGGGCCTGGTTTCATTTCGAAATTGCCCGTGCATGGGGAGGAATACCGTATATAGATCAACATCTTAACCCTAGTGACAATATGAAATTCCCCCGTTTATCTATGGAAGAAACATTTCTTAAAATTGCCGCAGATTTTGACAGGGCAGCAAAATTACTTCCATGGGACTGGGATGAAACTGCGCAGGGACATGCCGCTCCCGGGAAAAACTGGGGACGTGTAACAAAGGGTGTTGCACTGTCAATGAAGGCAAGAACCTATCTATATGCTGCAAGCCCATGGATAGAAGGATTAAAAAATGGTACAGAGAATAAGTACAACCTGGCATTTTGCGACTCTGCAGCCAGTGCAGCTCTTGCGGTAATTAACAGCAATAGGTATCAGTTGGTCCCCTGGGATCAATACCATTACAATTTTGCAAGGAACGATAACGGCGGTTTTTCGATGATCTCGACCAAAGAGATTATTTTTACACAAATAATAGACCCAACTACAATCAGTAATGGGCAAAAAGAGATTCAGATTGAAGGTGCTACACATCTGCCGAAAAGAACGGTAGGGCTTGCCTCGGCTACTGGTGTTGTTATTTCACCTACCCTGAATTTCGTTAACCTCTACGAAACAGCAAATGGATTGGCAATCGGTGATGATCCGACATATAATCCAGCTAATCCATGGGTAAAACGTGACCCGCGTTTTCTGAAAACCATTCTGGTCGATGGCGTAAAATGGTCGAACAAGGCCACTCCCATGGTAATTCAACTGTACACTGAAGGAGGCACCGGTGGAGGGGCTGGATTAGATATGGCTCCTAATTCGGGTGGTTCCATATCAGGTTTTTTGATCAGGAAATATACCTGTTTTGGTGTGAATGGGGATGATAAAAACTATAATACATACCGCATGCAGGTTCCTTGGATCCGTCTGCCTGAAATGTACCTCACTTATGCAGAAGCAGTTAATGAAATGGGTGGACCCCAAGCCACGTTATCCGGATCTTCATTGACAGCCCTTGAGGCAGTCAATATTGTAAGAAGAAGGGTTAAATTACCTGTAGCAGAAAACATTACATTGCCATTTGAACTTCAGGCCTACGGTGCTGTTTCACTTCCCGACGTAAATGCAAAATATACCGGTTCAAAAGAGACATTCCGTGGAAGAATCCGCAATGAACGCAGCGTTGAGCTTGCTTTTGAAGGACACCGCTGGTACGATATCCGCAGATGGTATGTTGCCCATAAGCCTGAATATGCGCAGGCTCTGGGATTGGCTTTCTCCAAGACCCATACAAGTTTCAGGTCCTTTTTGATTAAGGATAGGGTTTTTCAGAATCCCAAACATTATCTGCTTCCGTTTAGGCAATCAGATACGTATTTATATCAAGAGTTTAAGCAAAATCCTGGATGGGAATAGTCATTAATTTCTAAAACTTAGTACTTATGAAATATATAACAAATATAATCCTGATTTTATCCTTAGTTCTCTTTCAGGCTGGTGCCTTGCAAGCGCAAAAGGCCACTCTGATAGATGTGCAGGCCATCATCCAGGATAGTAATGGAAGCCCGGTCCCTGACGCCGTTATCAATGCACAGGAAGGTCGTTTTTATGCAAAATCCGATAAGGCAGGCGCATTCACTTTAAGGTGCGCCCCCGATGCCATATTGTTTATTGAAGCCAAAGGTTTTAAATCTTCAGTTGTTCCGGCAGGTGCTGTTCCCAAGAAAATCATCCTGGAGAAAACACCTTTTATGATGAGCGAAAAAGATGCAGTAATATTGCCTTTCGGGACCCTGAACAAGCGGCAGATAGTCGGTGCAGTAAGTACAATACGCACTGCAGATTTTGAAAGTTTTGATGCAACACAAAGCTTTTCCACTGCATTGGCTTCCCGTGCCCTTGGACTATTCGGCGGAAAGGATATAAGGGGAATTGGCTACACCGTTATCGTTGACGGAGTAAAACGTGGTGGGAGCAGCACACTTGAGACATATAGCGATATGCTTAATCTTCAGGAAATTGCCGAGATATCAATACTTAAGGATGCCACCTCAAAAGCCCTTTACGGCTCTCACTCCGAAGAGGGTATTATACTTATCACAACAAAGCGTGGAGAGGCAAACAAACGCAGGATATCTGTAAGTGCAGAAACTGGTTTCGGACAGCCGATAAGCATGCCGAAATACATGAACAGCGCAGATTATATGGGGCTCTATAATGAAGCATTGGCCAATGACGGACTGGCTGCAAAATACGACCAGACCACTATCGATAACAGTCGCAGTGGAATTGATCCATATAAATACCCCAATCAGAATTTATATTCATCGGAATTTTTGAAGTCATATAAGCCTTTTGGAAAAGTGATCACTGAATTTTCCGGGGGGAGTTCCAAAAATCAATATTACCTGAACATTGGTTTTAACAAGAGTGGCAGCCTTTTAAATAGCGGGGAAGGGGCAAATGCGAATGATAACCAATTAAACATAAGGGCCAATATCAACGTTGAACTAAATAAATGGATCAAAGCAAGTGTTGATGCAGTTTCGCTAATTGATTTCTCTAATAGTCCCCAATATAAGACTTTTGATATGGGGGCATCTGTCACGCCCCAGTTCGTAACTAAGGATTTCTGGCAATTTGCCGCCCAATCGCGCCCTCTTGATTTTACGCCCCTGCTACCTGTAGGACGTATCATCGCGGCCGATGGCGCTCTTGTTCAAGCTTCCACAAGAATAAATAATAATTTTATCCCGGGCGGTAATTCTGTTTATACCCAGAATATGTACGGGGACCTTAATTTAGGGGGGTATGTTAAGGGGATGAACAGGATTACGCAGATTAACCTGGGCCTGGACTTCGACCTGAATTTCATTTTACCGAAACTTAAATACAAGACCTATCTTTCAAATGATAACTACAATACGTTCCAGACATACCAGAGTAATGACTACGCTGTTTATGAGCCAACATTTACTCCTCAAGACAGTATAACCATAAAAAAGATCGGAGTGGATAATTTCGCTGGCAGCCAGGGTACCCAGAAGAACTCCTTTTACAGGCTTTTCAGCTGGTCGAATATATTGAGTTACCAGAATACGTTTAATAATATACATGCGTTGGATGTGGTGGCGGTTATGACAATTGATTCCTATAAAGAGACAGGATCTTTTTACAAAGACAAACATGCAAATGCAGGGTTACGAGTAAATTACATGTTGAGAAATAAATATGTTGCTGAATTTGATGGGGCGCTTGTTGGTTCATCGCAATTTGCCAGAGGTCAAAGATGGGGTTTTGCCCCGGTAATGGGACTGGCATGGATCGCTTCGGAAGAAGGGTTCCTGAAAAGTTCATCCTTCCTTAATTATTTAAAAATTAAAGGTACCTATGGCAATACCAAAACTGATATAGATGCCGCCTTTTCTACATCAAACTATTCTTTGTCCCATGATGCGTTCTTTCAGAATACTTCCTTCAGTTATGCAGATGGGACCAGTTCAAATAAACTAACCAAGGTTGTCAATATCGGGAATAAGGATATTACCTGGATAGAGAGAAATGAACTTAACCTTGGAGCGGAGGTGTCAATGTTTAAGAACTCACTGTCTGCCGAATTCAATTATTTCCACAGCAAACGGTTTAATGATATCAGCCAGTTACCCAATACATATATGCAATTTCTTGGCGGAACTACATTTCTCACCTATCAGAACTGCGGTGAAAGTGTTGACCAGGGCTTTGAATTTGGGGCCAACTATGAGAAGAAGATCGGCAACTTCAAATACAACGTTGGCCTGAACATGATAAATATCAACCCGGTCCTTGTAAAAGTTGATGAACTTAATTACGGGCCCGGTCTGGAATACAGGCAGAAAGCCGGCAAGGCTTCCGATGCAATATGGGGATATCAAGCTATCGGGCTTTTTTCTGATGCCCAAGATATACTCAATAGCCCTGTCCAGAAATTAGGGCCGGTTTCCCCGGGCGATATTAAATACCGCGATATAAATGGCGATGGTATTATTGATGATAATGACCAGACAGTCATTGGGAATTCGCATGCACGGTACAATTATGTGTTGTCAATAAACCTTAAGTACAAGAATTTCGAACTCTTCACTTACCTGAGCGCCCAAACAGGAAAATCGACCTTATATACAGGTGATTACTATTGGGTCTATGGAGATTTTAAATATCCTGAATTCCTGACGGACCGTTGGGCCTATGATCCGGTAAATGCTGTTGATACACGTGCTACTGCAACTTATCCGAGGTTGACCTCAATGAGTAATTCAAACAACTTCCAAAAATCAAGTTACTGGTTATACTCAACTGATAATGTGACTATTCCCGTTATTCAGCTAACTTATACATTGCCTGAAGGTGTAAGTAAGAAGATATTCACAAGGAACATGAGTGTATTCTGCCGGGCTACAAATATTTTAATGGTTGCAGCCAATAAAGACAGGATGCAATTAAATATCGGCAGTGAGCCCCAGATGAGAAACTACTCAGTAGGTTTAAAAGCACAATTTTAACAATTGGAAAAATGTTAGACATGAAAAATATAAAAATATTTTTTTTCGCTTTGGGTATAATTGTCACGACATCCGGTTGTGATAAATTTCTGGATCCGGATCAGGACAATAATTTGTCAGAAGTGCAGGTTCTGGCAGATCCGGCCATGGCTGAAGGTATACTTCTTAACGCTTATTCCGGTCTGCCTTCTGCCCTCGATTTTACGGATGTTGCAACCGATAATGCTGTTATTAATATAAAGGACAATGACCTGACAAAAATGGCAACCGGTGAGTGGAAAGCAACCAATTACCCGCTTTCAGTATGGCCAAGCGCCTATAAGAATATCATGTATATTAATCTTTTCCTGAGCAAGGTTGGCCAGGTTCAATGGTCGTGGGGAAGTGTCTGGCAGAATACGGAATTTGCAAAAAAACTTACAGGCGAAGCTTATGCATTGCGGGCTTTTTATGAATTCCAACTGCTTGAGAAACATGCAGGAAAATCGGCTGATGGGACTTATCTTGGATTTCCTATTGTGGCTGATTATATTACTTCTTCTGACAATGTGCAGAACATTAAAAGAAATACTTATGCAGAATGTTTTGTTCGTATTAAATCTGACCTGGATTCCGCAATGAAATATCTTCCGGTTGTGTATGCGGATAAAGTTGCCGGAGACCCTATTAAGGCAGATTATGACAGGGTTTATGGAGCAAGGTTCACAAACCGTATGAATGGTCAAACTGCCATGTTTTTGAAGGCCAAACTTCTGTTGCATGCCGCCAGTCCTGCATTTAGTGCAGCAAATGCTGCTACGTATACAGATGCGGCAAATGCTGCAGCAGCGCTTATCAAATTATCCAGCGTTGGTGGCCTGAACAAATTAACAGCTACCAGAAATGAATATTATCTGAGCACAGCAGATCCGGATGTGTTGTGGAGAAGAAACCAGACCAATAACACCTCAGTCCTGGAAGCAAATAACTTTCCACCTTCATTGTATGGCACGGGGCAGGTTAACCCGAGCCAGAATTTGGTTGATGCGTTTCCTATGAAAACCGGTTATCCCATAAATTATGGTTCAGGAAGCGGTTTTGTCCCGGCAACTCCGTTCCTTAACCGTGACCCAAGACTTGCCAAATATGTGTTATATAATGGCACATCATTTAAAAGCGCTATTATCAATACGGTATCTGATCCAAAAGATGGCTTTAATAAAATTCCAACATCCACAAGAACAGGATATTACCTAAAGAAGCATCTGTTAAGCACAGTAAGCCTTACCCCGGGTGCAATTGCAGGGCAGACACATTTCTATACCCTGATGCGATATACCGAAGCATTCCTGATGTATGCTGAGGCTGCCAATCAGGCATGGGGACCAGATGTTGATGGAGGAACAAATGGTTTCACCGCAAGACAGGTTATTGCAAAAATAAGGTCCACTGCAGGAATTACCCCGGATTCTTACCTCGCGCTTATCACAACAAAAGATGCAATGGATGCCCTCATACGCAATGAAAGACGCATTGAGTTGTCTTTTGAAGGATCACGGTTCTGGGATATCCGTCGTTGGAGCGATCTTTCAAAAATGAAAGAAATAGCTAAAGGTACAAACAATGGCGGCTTAACTTCAGTGGATGTTGAACCGAGGGTTTATTCAGATTATATGATCTATGGCCCGGTCCCGGACACAGAGGTTAAAAAGGGTTTGGTCCAAAACATTGGATGGTAAATAATGACAAATTATAAAGAATAGAATTATGAAAAAATTTATAGCGTTCATTTCTGCAATTCTTGCGTTGGCATCCTGCGAAAACAAGGATTTTAAATACAAGGATTATGATTTTCAAGCAGTTTATTTCCCGATCCAATATCCTGTGAGAACATTATCGCTTGGCAATGACATTGTTGACAACTCATTGGACAAGCAGCATAAATTCCACATAGGGGTATCTATAGGGGGATTATATATGGAAAATTCAAAAGACTGGACTGTTGATTATGCCGTAGATAATACGTTGGTGGAAAACTATCTTGTCAATGCGTCCAACGATACGCTCAGGGTATTGCCTGCAAGTTATTATACATTAAATCCAACAGGAACGGTAACCATTCCAAAAGGTAGTTTCTCAGGATTAATAGAAGTCCAGTTAACGGATGCTTTCTTTTCCGATCCAATAGCCATCAAGGGAAGTTATGTTATTCCTTTAAAATTAACTACAACATCTGCAGATTCAATACTGTCTGGAAAGCCAGTGGATGGACTAACAAGTCCTCCTGACAGACATATTGCTTCAAATTGGGTAAGTCTGATGACTCCAAAGGATTATACTTTGTTCGGAATAAAGTATATTAACCCTTATCATGGAAAATGGCTTCGCAGATGCCAGATTGTTGAGAAAGATCCAACCAACACTACTAT
>Ga0209125_1002837_pt1 | contig 12684 bp, 8 predicted proteins | sample BarGraIncub1131A_FD_184503 | JGI IMG/M metagenome (GOLD analysis project Ga0209125, IMG submission 184503) | Arctic peat soil microbial communities from Barrow, Alaska - Barrow Graham LP Incubations 11-31A (SPAdes) (version 2) | ecosystem: Environmental > Terrestrial > Soil > Wetlands > Peat... | reverse complement strand
CTCCAATATTATTTCCGATCGCAGATTGCAGGCGGGCGATGGTGATCCCTTTCTTGCTGGACGATGCCAGCGTACCGTGGCAGCCGGCGCAGTTGGCCGCATAGAGTGCGCTGCCACTGGTAACGGGAGCCGGTGTCGGTATCGGTGTCGGTGCAGGAGTCGGTGCTGGAGTCGGTGCTGGAGTCTGTGTAGTGAGAAAGTCGGAAACAGCTTGTAAGTCCGCAGCGGAAAGGCCGCTTAGCATTCCCATGCCGCCAAGGTTTGAGGCAATGGCGCTTTGAGCAGACGCCAGCGTGATCGTGCCAATTAGATTGGAGTTGGCGCTATCGCCGTGACATCCGGCACATTTCGTGGTGTACAGCTGGCTCCCCAAGGTTGCTGTTGGAGTAGTCGCTGGCGGTGCGCCATTGCTGGAAAGCACCGCGCCGCCAAGCTGACTGGCTGCCACATTCAGCATGAGCATGCTGTTGCTTTTTTGGGTAACGGTTATCGTTCCCGGAACGATAGAAACCGTAATGCTGTCCAGGAGCGCATCGTAACCGGTATGGTTGGCGTTGAACTGGCCGTTGACTATGCTTCCCTTGACATCAAAGGTATTCATCAGGCCGGCGAACAGATTCTGAACCGTCTTTTCAGCGCCCGGCATTCTTTGGGCGATTGCATTGAGGTCAGCCGGTTTGTACGCTCCGTAGAGAGTGTCGAGATCATCCCGTTGGGCAGCCTGAACTACCACGATAGAGGTAAGCGGGGTGATGTTGGTCATGCCCAAATCGGTGGCTATGGAATATAGATTCTGATTGCTGCGGCTGGTTTTGAGGAAGAAAGGTGGTTTGAGGCCAGAGGCATCAAAGGTGAATGAACCGTCACTTCTGGTCGATTGTCGACGCTCTATCGGTGTGTCGGACGAATCCTTTAAATATACCGTCCCATTCGCAATTGGTGCGCCGGTTGCCGCCACGCCGGTTACTTCATTGGCTGCCGCCGGCGCCGCGCCCACGCCTGAACCCGGCCCTCCACCGCTGCATCCGGCTGTAATTGCTACCACGAGAATTGAGCATACAAATAGCCCCCAGTTTACCAATTTGCTCATTGAATCTCCTTTTCGACCCTTGTGATGATGGTCTATCTCCGGGTCTTTCAAAGTGGCGATAGTTCGGATACCCGCTCTTGTTGCGAGCCCGATAACTTGTCACCAATATATTCAGTCTGCTTTTTTGGAACAAAAAACTCATCCAGCCACAACCAGTTGTGAAGCTCGATAAACTCGTCCCGCGCGGTTACTTCGTACTCTAACTGTTCCGGTACCTAGGCCATAGATATCCTCCTTAGATACCCTCCCGTTTCAAATGCATATCAATACTGAAGTTTAATAACTCCTTTGTTTTAGGGTTGAGCCGACAATCCATTGAATGCGAAAAATGTTAAAAGACCACACGGACGAGAACAAGGAGTCGCTCATCCGACAAGAGTGTGTCCTGTTCTCATCCGAACTCTGCAACGACCTCTGGCGTAGCACCGGATGAACTTATGCTCTTTCCGCCGCCGAACCAAGGCCGCTCCATTATTTCCACTTAACTGCTTCGGACAGTACTTGGCGCCGTGGCGTGTCTCAAAAATCAGGGCCGCTCTCTGTTAGTGGAAGGTGGTTTGGCTACAAACGTTCGTTTAATTATTCATATATTGGCCAGATAATTTATTAGCAAGTAAAAATAAAAAAACCGGGACGCCTCAGGTCGACTAATCGATCATTCGGCATCCCGACTGTCTCTGTGAGACCCTAGGCTTTCCGCCCTATCCTTGCGGATAGTTTAGTATTATCGTGTATCTGTAGCCCCGCGCTTTATTTATTAACGTCTGTTACAGTACTTACTGGCTCAAGGATATATATTCTGGAAAAAAATTCAAAGACTTATTTTGTCAGGCTCATATCGCGAGACGCCGTGATTTGCCGCACATAGAAATATCTGGGGGTGAATCTGGGCAGCATGCCTATATTAGGGATGAAATTGCGTGACAGGGATTCCCTTTTATCCTCAAAGGTACCTTGATCCCGGCAAGCCTAGCCCACAATAGCCCCAAGGTGGCCATGGTCCGACTCAGCAGGAGATTCTTCCCTTGCAACGCGGCTGAACCTGCCGGCTGATTGGGGTGCTATAATTCAGGATTGAACTCGTAGCGAAGCCACCAGTTTTCCAGGTGAAGACGGCCGGACGTCCGAAGCGCGCCAGCCGCCTCGGGACGGCAAAGAGAGACTGGAAGGCAGGTCACAGCTCCTTGGCGGCGTCGCGCACGTTTGGACTATCGGGAGGAACCCATGGCAATAATGATCGACCCGGAGAAAAGCAGCCTGCTGCGAGCGGCGCCGAGACTTATGCAAATCATGCGCGTTCTCGCCCGGCACAAGTTTCTAAGCGTCCTGCGTGGCAAGAGACATTGGCCGCCGCCGGAAGAGGTTCGGGAAACCTTCGAAGAACTTGGGCTGGCTTTTCTCAAGTTCGGACAAGTACTTGCTATGCGGCGCGACCTACTGCCAGACGCCTACATCAACGAGTTGGAGCAGTTGCACGACCAGTTGCCCGCACTCGGCTTTGACACCGTGCGCTCGACGGTAGAACTCGAATTGGGGGCCCCGTTGTCGGAGTTGTTTGCCTCATTCTGCAGCACGCCGCTGGCCGCCGCCACCATCGCCCAGGTGCATGAGGCGACCATGCGGGACGGGCGTCACGTGGCCGTGAAGGTGCAGCGACCCGGCCTTGAAACGATGATTGCCACGGATATCGCGGTGTTGAACTACCTGGTAGAGTTGGTGGAAAGCCTTTTCCCGCGTCTGCGCACGCTCGACCTCCCCGTTATGGTGCGTGAGTTTGCCAATAGCCTGAACCGGGAAACCGATTTCAGTCGCGAAGCGCGTTCCATAGCGCTCTTTCGCACCGCGCTGGCCGACGTTTCTGACCTCTGGATTCCCGATGTAATTTTGGAGTATTCGGGCGGAACCGTGCTCACGATGGAGTTTTCAGCCGGCGAGCGGGTGGATCTTTACGCCAGGCTGCACCCGGAAGCGATGCCGCGGGCGATCAACATCCTGGTTAAACTGATGTTGCAAATGATCTTCGAAGAAGGGTTGTTTCACGCCGATCCGCATCCCGGCAATGTCTTGGTTTTGCTCGACGGGCGGCTTTCCCTGCTCGATTTTGGAATGACCGGCGAGCTGGACGAATCAATGCGCGACTCGCTGACTCTCCTGCTAGAGGCGGTTGTCAAAGGCGACGCGCGGGGCGCCACCGATGCCTATCTCGAGATGACAACGTCAAGCGAAACAGTCAACCGCGCAGCGCTGATTAACGACATAAACGGAGTGCTCTATGAAATCCATAGCAATGACCTGGCGGAGATTTCCATAGGGAGTGCGTTTGAATTGCTTTTGCGCGCCGGAAGCCGGCATGGGGTCCACAATCCGGGTGAGTTTTTTCTTCTGACCCGCGTTTTCGTCATCCTGGAATCGATGATACGCCAACTCGACCCGGCACATGACTACCTGGGAGCGTTTCGCGAAGAGATTTCCCGTCTGACCGCGCGGCACTTCGCACCGGCGCGGATAAAGGAAAAGACAACTAAGTTTGTACGCGAACTGGAGCGGTTGATGATTGATGCGCCCGGCGATACTCGACGCATCCTGCGACGTATTGCCGAAGGCAATCTTGGCCGGCTGCAGGCTCCCGCTTTGGAAGCCTTGGGAGGTCGTGCTACCCGCCATCTGGGACGGCTTCCCAGCGCCATCATTTCTGCGGCGCTCATGGTCGCTGGTGCGTTGCTGGTCGTTGCTCCCATGGACGCCGGGTGGCATCATAATGCCGGCGAAGCAATGATTGTAGCCGGGGTTATTAACACGATCATCACTTTTATCAAAGCATTGCGCCGCGACCCCGGCCGACGCTAAATGCGTTAGGAGAGTTTGTGTAACGCCAAAAAAAAGTGCCTTGTAATGTGCAAAACACCGATACCTAATGGAGCTGGTCCTCTGGACAACAACTCACGCCGAACGTCTTGTCACGGCCCAATAAAGCTAATAAAAAAAGGGCGACGCACCTGGTATGGTGGTCGCCCTTCGTCTTTCGTCGGTCAATCAAGTAGTTTCTGTGTTACCAGGTTTTAGTCCCATGGCACGAATTGGAACAGGTGCGTTTTGTTACGTTCCACCCGGTCGCTGCGACATCTACATTCTTTACCCCGTTGTTATGGGTAGCTGCATTGACTGTTGTAGAACTGTAGCCGGTACCATGACAGGTTCCACAACTCACCCCTTCACTTAGATGTGTGGAATGGTGGCCGAGTGCCGGCGGGATTGCATGGCAGCTGCCGCAGGCTGGAGCCGGTGTTGGTGATGGCGTGGCCGTAGCCAGGGCCGTTCCAATGGCGGCGACCTGGGTGGCCGAAAGTGTTGACAAGGATCCCATCGAGCCGGTGTTGTTGTTAATGGCGGTCTGTATGCGGCTCGCGGTCGCTCCTGCCTTGGCCGACGACGCCAGCGCGCCATGGCAGCCGGCGCAACTGGAGGCATACAAGACCGCGCCGTCGGTGACTGGAGTTGGTGTCGGTGCCGGTGTCGCTGCCGTCAAGGCGGTTCCAATGGCTGCTACCTGCGCGGATGAAAGTACCGATAAGGATCCCATCGAGCCGGTATTGTTGTTAATGGCGGTCTGTATGCGGCTTGCGGTTGCTCCCGTTTTTGCCGAACTCGCCAAAGCACCATGGCACGAAGCGCAGTAACTGCTATACAAGGTTGCTCCGTCGACTACCGGAGTCGGGGTTGGGGTCGGTGCCGGCGTGGCGGGAGTCAAGGCAGTCACCAGCGCCTGGACATCGCTCGCCGAAAGCGTCGATAAAGTTCCCATGCCACCGGTATTGTTTGCGATCGCCGATTGCAGGCGGGCAACGGTAATCCCTTTTTTGCTGGACGATGCCAGCGCGCCGTGGCAACCGGCACAGTTGGCAGCATAGAGCGTCGTGCCATTGGAAGTTGGAGTCGGAGCCGGAGTCGCTGCTGCGGGGCTTAGGGCCGTTACCAGCGCCTGTATGTCAGAAGTGGATAATGTCGAGAGAGATCCCATGCCGCCGACATTGCCGTTAATTGCATTTTGGAGCCGTGCTGCCGTCACCCCTTTTTTGCTGGATGATGCCAGCGGGCCATGGCAGCCGGCGCATTTGCTTTCATAAAGTGCGGTACCGGCCACTGCATCGGCTGCCGCCGGCGTCGCGTCCACACTGGCGCCCGACCCTCCACCGCCGCATCCGGCAGTAATCGCTACCACGAGAATTACGCACGCAAATAGCCCCCAGTTTACAGATCTGTTCATATAATCTCCTTGTTTACCCCGGTTGAGGATTGACTCTTCCTGGGCCATTGAAAGTGGCGATAGTCTGGATACCCGCTCTTGTAGCTGGCCCGATAACCTGTCACAACATATTGTTAAGCTCGCTTCTCAGAAGAAAAAACCCATACAGCCACAACCAGTTGTGAAGCTCGATAGACTCAAACTGCGCGGTTTCCAGGTTTGACTGCTCGGTGTCTACCCATAGATTTCCTCCTTGGATGCCCTCAATACGTCTCGTCTCCGAACTCCGCAACGGCCTCTGCTGCAGCACCGGATGAGCCATACTCTCCCGCCGCTGAACCAGGGTCACTGCTTTCTTCCACGCATTTAGCGTTGGACTCTACTTGTTGCCACAGCGTGCCTGTAAATTAGCGTTGCTATACATCAGTTGAACGTATAACGGCTGCAAACGTTCGTTTGATTGTTGATATCTTTGCCGGATGTATTGTAAATAGTTACAAATAAAAAAACCGGGACGCCTCAGGTCGATTAATCGATCATTCGGCATCCCGGCTGTCTCTTTGAGACCCTAGGCTTTCCGTCCTATCCTTGCGGATAGTTTAGTATTATCGTGTATCTATCGTCTTGGTTTTTATTTTCGCGCGGTTGATACAGTATTCGTAATCACAAAATATACCATCCGGAAAAAATATTCAAGACAAAATTTGTCAAGCTGGTGCCTATAGCCCCCGCTATTTGTCACACATAGAACTATCCGGGAGCGCATCTGGGTGTAATTGCTTTAATTAGGCAGGAAGGGGCGTGGCAATTGTCCCACATCCCCCAAAAATAGATTATTTCCCATAAGACTAGGTCGGTAACGCCGGATCGCCTGAGTGGCCGCTCCGTAAAAGGCTTCATGCAAGAACGGCTTTACTCTTAGAAAGCTGGCTCTAAGTCCGGAAAATTCCGATGGGATGGTATGGCTTGTATGCGAATAAACAGACCGGTCCTTTTCCAGGCTCCTTCGTCAAGTCATAGCGTCTCAGTTGTCAGATAAAAAAGTGGTTCTTAGAGTAGATTTATGTTATAAGCTTCAGCTTTAGCGCAATCCGTCGCAGGTAAGGAGACCCAATGACGACGAATATTTTTCCGGGCGATATGCTTGTCAAAGCGGGAATCATTACCGGCACTACCCTGAACCAGGCGCTGGCTCGTCAAAAAGAGAGCGGAAAGCGCCTCGGCGTGGTCCTCAATGAGATGGGGGCCATCACCGAAGAAGTGTGGATCAGTGCCCTGGCCAAGGAGTTCGGTTTTAAGACAGTGAACGGTATTACCGCGTATTCGTTCGCGCCGGAACTGCTCAACCTCATCCCAGAAGAGTTCGCCGCGCGGCAGCTCGTTTTTCCGCTCAAGCAGAAAGACGGCAAGCTGGCGGTCGCCATCACCGATCCCTTTGATTCCGATACCCTCGACTACCTTGCCACGCTTATCGGGTTGAAAACGATCCCCTTCCTCGCCCGCCGAGACGATATCCTGGCGGCAATCAAGGCCAACTATTTCAAAGGCGAGGCCGCCCCCGCCGTCACGCAGAAAATACTCGTCGTCGATGATTCCCTGGCGATCGCCGCCATCATCCAAATCGCCCTGCAGAAGGAGGGATACCAGGTTGTCGTCGGTCACGACGGCCTCGAGGGGCTGAAACTCGCCATCGCCGAAAAACCCGACCTCATCATATGCGATACCATAATGCCCCGGATGGACGGTTTCGGCCTGCTGCGGGCGCTGAAGGGAAATCCCTCCACCGCGCAGATTCCCATGATTCTCGTTACAGCCAAGTCCGGGGGGGAAGATGAGCAACGCGCACTGGAAGCGGGGTTTCTGGACTTCATTTCCAAGCCCGTTCAACCGATCCGGCTGGTTTCCCGCGTCAAGCGCGCGTTTGAACTGGTGCGGTCCATGGAAAAATCCTAGCTCGGAGCAGACGACGCCCATATCCCCAGCAGACCAGCTCCGCTGAAAAAATGGCAATCCGTACCGTCATCCCATGCCGTATCCTGCCGAGAGGTGCCAATGTTCTCACTGAATAATGAGCTGCAGTGCATCGAAGCCGCCGAACCCGATGTGGTTTCCGTCCACCGCTCCCTGACCGGCCTGGTCATTGCCCCCGAAAACCATACAAAGCAGATGTGCGACGCCTTCCTCTGCGTGATACGGGATCAGCTGGAGGGCGAGCGCGTCTATGCGGCGCTTTACCTAAGCGCCAGCAAGGAAACGCTGGTCTATACGTCCACCGGCTCTTTCTCCGCGACGCCGGTCGCCGAGCGCATGCGCGAGGCCCTCAGCTTCCTGGAAGCGATGGGCTTCCAAATGGAGCCCTGCAACCTGGGTGGGAGCACCCCCCTCCGTGAAGTGATCATTCGCACCATCAAGGTGTTGCAGCCTCCGGACCCCAATAAAAAGAGTCCTTCCCGACATCCCGCGACGCCCGCATCCCCGGAGACCATCCAGTCCATAAGCGATCAGATCGTCACCGCTCTGCAGGATTCCGACGAGTCCGCGACGGAAAGCGCGGCGGTGCGCGCCGAACGGGATTGGCTGATCGAGGAACATGCCAAAACCGCCACGGTTTTCGCAACCGAGCTGGCAAAGCTGCAAGGTGAGCTGGAGCGACTCCGGGTGGAAAATCGGGTCCTGGCGGATACGACCTCCCTCCGTATAGCAGCCTTGGAGAGCGACAATGCCGCGGCGGATGCCGAGCTGGCGCTGTTGCAGGATGAATACGAGGCGCTGCGCAACGAATATATGCTGATCAACGGGGAGCTGACGGACCGAAATTCCGATCTGCAGGAACTTCGCGGCGAGAGGGCCTCGGTCCCGGAGCCGGCAGCGCCCGGGACCGAGTCGGAACAGCTTTCGACCGCGCTTTCCTACACCCACCTTGCGGGCCCCGAAGACTCGCCGCGGGAGCACCAGGCGGACCCCGGGGGAACTGAGGCGCGCCCGTTCCATCTCGACAGTTCCCTCACCGCGGTCCCCTGCGGATCCCCCGATGAGGTGGTCGATCTGCGCGTCTCGTTCAACACGATCAGGATCATCTGCGAAGGGGGCAAGGCCCAGAACTGCTCGGCCTATATTTGCGGGCTGGAGCGCCATGGCTCAAGGGAGATCTATGTCGCTCTCTACCAGACCGAGGATAAAAGGACCCAGGTCTATGTCCCCGCGCGGCAACCCTCGGACGCCGCTGACTATGATCGAGTCCTGGAGGACGCCATCACGTTCGCGGATGTGACCGGTTTCATCATAAACCTCGCCTACCTCGGAGGGGGCGCCGCGGAGCGCGCCAAGGTTCTTCAACAGATTCCGGTGCTCGGCTGCCGCTGACGAGGCGGGCCGGTAACCCCGAGACCATTCCCGAAAACCCCCTGGAGACAACGTGGACAAGTGCTTTCTCACCCCGTCGGAAACGATCCGGGCCATCGTCGAGAACGGCCGTCGGGTCATCACTCAGTCCCGTCCGCGCACCCTGGTGTTGAGCCTCCTGGCCGGGTTTTACATCGCCTTCGGAGCCCAGCTGGCCACGGTGGTCACCCAGGATGCCGCCTCCTTCGTGGGGACCGGCATCTCGCGGCTTTTGGGCGGCGCCGTCTTTTCCCTCGGCCTGATGCTGGTGGTGATTTGCGGCGCCGAACTCTTCACCGGCAACAGCCTCCTGGCCAACGCCGCCCTTCACGGCGAGATCAGCTGGTTCAAGCTGATCGAAAACTGGCTCCTGGTCATCGTCGGCAACCTGGCCGGCTCACTCTTCTTTGCCTGGCTGATTTTCGAGTCACGGCTCTGGGAACAAGGCACCCTGGCCGACCACTCCCTGCGGATCGCCACCGCCAAATGCCAGCTTTCCTTCAGCGTGGCCCTGATCCGCGGCATCTTCTGCAACTGGCTGGTCTGCCTCGCCGTGTTCATGGCCACGGCCGCCCGGGACGTCTCCGGCAAGATCCTCGCCTGCTTCGGCCCCATCATGGCGTTCGTGGCCAGCGGTTTCGAGCATTCGGTCGCCAACATGTACTTCATTCCGACCGGCCTGCTCCTCTCCGCGGAATTGCGACGTGGCGACCCGGCGCTCAGCTGGGGAAATTTCTTTCTCGGCAATCTGCTCCCGGTGACCATCGGCAACGTCCTCGGCGGCGTGATCTTCGTCGCCTTCGCCTACTGGTTCGTCCACCTGAAACCGGTCCCGACCCCTCGAAGTTCCTGACCCGGTGCAACGGGGTGACCGGTTCCTGCCGCCGGGGTCCCGATGCCGCTTATTTCCAGAATAGTGAGGCCCGCCGGAGAAATCCGGCGGGCCTTTCGCGTCGGCGCGGACAACGGCTTAGCCGGTGCTCAACCGCGCGGAATCCGAAGGTAAATGAACTTTCCTGCCGTTGGCGGGGAAGGGCGGGCCGGCGATCTTTTACATAAGATTTACCTTGTCGCCCGTGCCCCGGGCGCTCCTTGTTATAGAATTTGACCAGATGCGTCACTCTGCTTGGCGTTCAGGGCTGGAGGTTTCCATGAAAATTCTGCTGGTGTATCCGCGCTATCCCGACACCTTCTGGGGCTTCAGGCATGCCCTGCGATTCATCGGCAGGAAGGCGAGCTTCCCACCGCTGGGACTTCTGACCGTGGCCGCCATGCTCCCGAGGGAGTGGGAGCTGCGTTTGATCGACTTGAACGTCCGGCCCCTCTCCGACGCGGAGATCGCCCGGGCGGATTTCGTGTTTATCAGCGCCATGACCGTGCAAAGGGAATCGACGCGGGAGCTGATCGAGCGCTGCCGTCGCCTCGGGGCGAGGACTGTTGCCGGAGGCCCGCTCTTCACCGCCTGCCACGAGGAGTATCCCGAGGTGGATCACCTGGTGCTGGGCGAGGCGGAGCGGAGCCTCCCCGCCTTCCTGGCGGACCTTGGGCAAGGCGCCGCCCGGCGCCTGTATCGCGATGAACGCTTCGCCGATCTCGCCGAGACCCCGATCCCCGCCTGGGAACTCATCGACCTGCGCGACTATGCGGCCATGAATCTCCAGTATTCCCGCGGTTGCCCCTTCGACTGCGAGTTCTGCGACATAACCGCGCTTTTCGGGCGCAGGACCCGCGCCAAGGGGGTGGCACAGTTCCTGGCCGAGCTGGAGAGCCTCCTGGCCCGGGGCTGGCGCGGGGCGGTGTTCATCGTGGACGACAATTTCATCGGTGACAGGGCGAAGCTGAAAAAACTGATCCTCCCGGCCCTGGCCGCCTGGATGCGGGAAAGGAACTATCCCTTCTACTTCTACACCGAGGCGTCCATCGATCTTGCCGACGATGCCCAACTCCTGGAGCTGATGTGCCAGGCAGGTTTCCAGGAGGTCTTCATCGGGATCGAGACCCCGCATCAGGAAGGGCTGGTGGAGAGCGGCAAGCGGCAGAACGAGGGGCGCGATCTGGTTGCCTGCGTGCGCACGATCCAGCGGGCCGGGTTGCAGGTGCACGGGGGATTCATCGTCGGCTTCGACTCCGACCCGCCCTCTATCTTCGAAAGCCAGATCCGCTTCATCCAGGAGAGCGGCATTGTCACCGCCATGGTCGGCGTGCTGATCGCCCTGCGCGGCACCCGACTCTACCGGCGCCTGAGTCTGGAGGGGAGACTGCTGGGGAATGCTTCAGGAAACAACACAGCCATCGAGCTCAACTTCGTCCCCCGGATGAGGAGCGAAGAACTGGTCACCGGCTACCGCCGCATCCTTGAGACCATCTATTGCCCAAAAAACTACTACCGGCGCGTGATCACTCTGCTCAGGGAGTACCAGCCGCCGCGTAGGGGCAAATTCCGCATCCAGCCGGGGTATCTTGGTGCGCTGTTCAAGTCGATCCTGTTTCTGGGGGTGTTGGGCAGGGAGAGGTTCTGCTACTGGAAACTCTTTTTCTGGGTATTGCTGCGCAAACCGCGCCTCTTCCCGCTGGCCATAACCTACGCGATTTACGGGTTCCATTTCCGCAAGGTGGCGCAAAGGATAGCACGGGACTAAGGTTGCCTGGGGAGGGCGGACCGGGCTCAACGCTTTCGGCGCCATGGCGGCGCCAAGTTGAGGAGGCATGACCGGCGGGATAGGTTACCGGGAGTGCCCAGAGCATCTTGAAAGAACCGGGACCCCCCTTTGGCGGAGGATTCAAGCATGGGTAGCCCGCTTCGCGCCGCGCATCCGGGTTCTTTTGACATTTGCGCCGGGAAAGTATAAAAGAGTGATTAATAGAAAAGCCGGAAAATCAAGGATATCAACCGCATCTGCAATTGGAGACAACGATGGCTCTCAGTGACGTACGGATATTGATAGTCGACGACGAGGTTTTTTCCCGGAAGGTGCTGCGCGACCTGTTGGAGAAGATAGGTTTCTCAGTGGTCGCCGAGGCGGCGGATGGGAGCGAGGCGGTTGAGATGTTCCGCGCCCTGCGTCCCCACGTCATCATCATGGACATCTACATGCCGGAAAAAAACGGCTTGGAGGCGACCCGGGAGATGCTCGCCATAGACAAGAACGCCAAGGTGCTTGCGTGCAGCGCCTCGGGTTTCGATTACGACTCCCAGGCCGCGCTGGAGGCCGGCGCCAAGGGGATCATCCTGAAACCGTTCGTGCCGAAGGAGATATACGAATCCGTCAAGAAGGTGCTGGGCGGCAAGTAGTCCCCGCATTCGGTGCGTATCCGTTTTATTGTCGGACGGAAAAGAAGGCCCGGGCGGAATGTCCGGGCCTTCTCAGTTATCGTGGCGGCCGCCGGGAAGCCGTGCTATCGGCGGGGTGAAGGTGCCGAGGGATCATCCGCCGACCGCTTCGTAGTCTTTTACTTGACGACGCAGGCGAGATTTGCTATAAGACAAGGCTCGTTGAGCGGGAATAACTCAGTGGTAGAGTGCGACCTTGCCAAGGTCGAAGTCGCGGGTTCGAATCCCGTTTCCCGCTCCATAATAAAAATAATGGCCAGATCATAGTATTGATCTGGCCTTATTGTTATCTGTGCACTGATTGTAGTTCTACCTTCCTCGATATATCCTCCCAGATTCCTCCTGCAAAATAGCATCTCCCTTGAATCAATCCAGTCAATGTCTCTTCTGGAACTTGGAGGTGTGCACGATTTTCAGTAACTCAGCATAATTGAATGACCTTAAGCCATCATTAGAATTTCTTTGACTTTATTCTATGCATGCTTTAATCTGCCGTTGCTCTTGCTTCTGCGGGAGCGTTAAGGTGGTCACTTTGGGGTGCAACCCATAAGGATTGACCCGACCTGCAAGGTCGGCTCAATCCAATGTTCAAGAAGCCCGGCCCGTTGGCACTGCATTGTATATAAGGGTAATGGTTCG
>Ga0209125_1002836_pt1 | contig 12689 bp, 4 predicted proteins | sample BarGraIncub1131A_FD_184503 | JGI IMG/M metagenome (GOLD analysis project Ga0209125, IMG submission 184503) | Arctic peat soil microbial communities from Barrow, Alaska - Barrow Graham LP Incubations 11-31A (SPAdes) (version 2) | ecosystem: Environmental > Terrestrial > Soil > Wetlands > Peat... | reverse complement strand
CACAAGCCATTCCCGAATGAGTGGGGACATAAACTATCCCATCATTTTCAACAATAGCCGATGGGGCCAATTCATAAGGTAATTGCAGAGATGATTTCCAGCTAATTAACATTGAATCTGCTGAAGTAGAAATTCCATATAACAGCCCATCCATCGTTTTTACATATACCATTGAACTATCTGACGAAAGACCCATAGATTCGCGTACTTTTATATCGCGGTTCTGTTTTCGCCAAATAACATTTCCGTTCTTTGCGTCAAATGAAGTCATATAGTTATCCGGGGCTACAATAAATATTCGTCCGTTAGTGCCAACCGGACAACAGGCGGCAGGAGAAAACATACGATTTGTGGTTCCTCTGTTCCATTTCCAAACCAAAGTTCCGGTTGTAAGATCCAGAGCATAAAAATCATTAGACCAGCATCCAAAATAAATTTTATCCTGATAAATCAAAGGTCTTGTTACAACAAAACCCTTCACTTGATCAAAATCCCAAACAATCGTTCCTGTCTCAAGATTTAAGGCTCTGAAGTGACCGTCGGAACCTCCAATATAGACAATGTTATTTTTTATTACTGGAGAAGCAAGAACAGGTTTTAGGGCAGCTACTTTCCAAATCAACTTTCCGGTGTTTAACGAAAGACAATAAATATTTTTATCTGAAGAACCTATTATCACATATTTACCCGAGATAGTTGGTGTTGAATATATCTTTCCATTTGTATGAAATACCCATTTCCGCTTCCCGTTATTTTTATTCAGAGCATAAATATCTCCATTTGTATTTGTGGCGATTACAATTTTTCTTGCAAAAGCTGTTCCGGCTCCGACATCACTTTGATCCTGATATTCCCAAACCTTTTTTACTAAAGGGTACTTTTTATTTACTGCATAGGAGGGTCTGAAATAATGGGTGGTGTCTTTACTGAAATGATGTTCATACAATTTTACGTCTAACCACTTTTTTTGTGTTTTTACAAGCGGTTTTCTTTCCTCAAAAGTGGCAATACCCTGTTGAATGGTTACAATGTTGTAACCTCCGATACTGTCTTTTGCCCTTAGATTAGATCGTCCCATTACTCCTGGGATGCCTTCAAAATCGTACCCATGATTGGCGTGTCCATGACCTAACAGGATAAGCTGAATGTTCCTTTTCTTTAAACGATCAATGGCTTCATACCAATTATTAAGGGAAGAATCCTGAGGATAATGGTTTAAATAAATTACCGGCATATCAGGTTTCTTCATGTTGTTTAATACTGAATCGAGCCAAACAAGATTTTCTCTTGGGACCTGTCCTGGACTCATACGCATATTGGGACCTGAATTTGTTGCTGCAAACAAATACCCGCCATAGTTAAACGAAAAAGTTTCTGCTCCGAATACTGTTCTGAAACTATTACCACCACTCTCAGACCAGTTGCCATCATGATTTCCCGGAATGATATACCATTTTTTATTTAAACTATCCAGAATCTGCTTTGCCAATTTGAGTTCATTATCTGAACCAAACTCGGTTACATCACCTGTAATGACTACAAAGCGCAATGAAGTGTCGGCATTGATGTCTTGAACTGTTCGGCGCAAATCTTCAGAAGATGTTCCACTTCCAATATGGGTGTCGGTTACAAATCCAAATTTGAAAGTTTGTGACCTGCCGACAACAGCAATAAGTAAAAATAATACGATTAATACTGTGTATTTGAATGTGTTCATTTTACAATTGAAATTTAATCTGCACTTACAAATCGGTATTCTCTCTCAAATATTTCCATTATGAGATCATACTGAAGGTAAAAAAGTTTTCTGAAATTAGTAAACTACTTATAAATCATATATTTCTTACGCATGTTTTTATATTGAGTAAGACCAGGTTCCCAGCTATCACGAATTTCTTTTTCTGTTTTGCCTGCAATAATTTGCTCTCTAAGTATGCTGCTACCCGCTAACCGATCAAATCCGTATTTCCCGTTTTTGGTTTTATTAAAGAACTTGTCTTTGAAAGGGTATGCATTGTAAAACTCTATCAACCAGCTTAAATTAATTCTTCCGGTTTCTTTGAATATATTGGTATCGTAATTTCGTAGATCCAGACCATAACATTCTTTATTCATTTGGGTAGGATTATCACTCATTCCTTTAATTGAAACCGGTTTAAATGAGAATGAATATTTATCTTTTAATTCCGGATTTCCCAATACCTGAAAAGGAAAATAAGTACCCCGTCCTTGACTGATTACAGTTCCTTCGAATAAACACAATGAAGGATAAAGCAATATCGACCGCTGGGTATTTAAATTTGGAGAAGGGGGAATGGGTAGCGTATAAGACTTTCCATGTTTATAATTCAATAGTTCAATTACTTTCAATTTACATTTTATCTTGTTAGCCAACCATCCTTCACCATTTATCATTTGTGCATATTCGCCAAACGTCATTCCATGTACAATAGGGATAGGATGCATTCCGACAAATGATTTGAATTTTTCATCCAGGATAGGTCCATCTACATACGAATCATTAGGGTTAGGCCTATCGAACACTATCAGTTCAATATTATTTTCAGCGCATGCTTCCATCACATAATGTAAGGTAGAAAGAAAGGTGTAAAAACGAACACCCACATCCTGTATGTCAAAAATCATGATGTCTATTCCTGCCAAATCTTCTTTGGTAGGCTTGTTGTGATCGCCATATAGAGATATGATCGGCAAACCTGTTTTTTCATCTTTATCATCATTAATTATAGCTCCGTCACTTGTATTTCCTCTAAATCCATGTTCGGGTCCGTAGCCCTTCACCACTTTAATGCCCAATGACAACAAGCTATCCATGCTTAATTTATTCCCGATAGTAGAAGTTTGATTTATTGTCATTCCCACATTCTTGCCCTTTAGGTAAGGCAAATATTTGCTGGTTTGATCGGCTCCAGTAATAATATCTGTTTTGGATGGTACTCCTTCAATATTATTTAATGAATCAAAACCTGCCGGCTCGTTTTGATTGATACTATTGGTGAAGGTCAAAAGACAAATGATCGGGAGTAATAATAGAAAGATCTTTTTCATTCTGAATTAATTATATCAGATTCTTATTTTTAGTCTTTGGATGGCTGGCGCTCATTCTTTAGATAAAATGACCCTGCAAATACTTGCAGGGTCATTTTATGAAAAATATTAAACTTTCAGAAATATTTTCTTTCTATAAAGAAAGTAAAGAAAGAGCCATCCCGTGACGATCAATGCTAAAGATGCAATCAATGGAGCCCATTCTGCAGGAAAGAGATCTTTTAAACCTCCAAAAAGAAATTTGGATGCCGGACGAAAATTAATGATATTATTTGCCAGATAGATGGTTATTGAATTCATACCAATTACCACAAAAAAGAATGACCATTTTTTAATATTCCAGACATCTATTATCAGATAAAAAATACTGAAAAGTAAGATGCTTAGTCCTCCCACAAAACAGACAAAGGAACTCGACCAAAGATTTTTATTTATAGGGAATACCATATTCCAGACCAGACCGATTATGATAAATCCGATACCGGCTAATATCATGTACAGTACTTTTCTTAACTGGTTATCTTTTAAATATTTTGACATAATAAATTCACCGGTAAACATTCCCAGTAATGCAGTAGAGATTGCCGGGAGAACACTCAAAATACCTTCGGGGTCATGAACTTCTAAATACAGCCGACCCGGCATTATTAAACGATCGATATAACCCACCAGACTACCCTTCATCGAGAATGGATCAGTGTCACCTAAATCTGCAGCCGGGAAAAATACTAATAGTAACCAATAGCCAATGATAATTCCCCAGAACCATACCATCCTAAATGAAAGTTTGGTGTTTATAAAGATGAGAGCGGCAAACATCCAGGCCAGACCGATATGACCAAGTACACTACCATAACGCAGGTGGGCAAAATCGAAACGGACTGCATTGTTGTAAATAATTCCAAGAAGTACGAGTATAAGCCCCCGCTTGATGATATGGATATAGAGCGATTTTCTGCTCTTTGTTCCCTGATTACGTTTGGCCATAGAAAAGGGAAATGCAATCCCGGCAATGAAAAGGAACAAGGGGAAGATTAAGTCCATAAAATGAAAGCCATGCCAAACGGCATGATCCAGGTGCTCAGTCCACCATTGAAGAAACGGCCAACCGGTAAGTGCTGCCAATGCAATAATAAGGCCTTCGCCTCCCATGATCCAGAACATGTCGAAACCGCGTAGAGCATCAAGTGAGTGTAATCGTTTGATTTCTGGTTTAGTTTTGTTTTCCATCGTGTATTAATGTATGAAACCTTGTTTTATGGTGGATAATGACAAAATAAATAAATATTTACTTTTCAAAGTTAAATTTAATTTTTAAATTCATTGGGGTTGAAAGTTAAATATTTTAGATAAGTTTTTACGTCATAATTAATACGGAAAAAGAAGATTTTACATTAGGTATTTATCTCAAACTACCCCAACGGCATTATATAATTTGTACTTTTGCACGTAAATTCCAATCCTTCAATTCAATGGTACTTTTCTTCAAAGGCGAATCTTCAATCTTTTATGCGATTGATGTCAAACATCCCCTGAATCAAGTAGATGAGTCAAAACTCTGCTGGCTTTTTGGTAATGCGGAAGCTGTTCATCACTCAACACTCAATGGTTATTTTATTGGTCCAAGGCGTGAAATGATCACACCATGGAGTACAAATGCCGTCGAAATTACTCAGAATATGGGTATCAATGGCATTAACCGGATTGAAGAATTGACCCAGGTCGAAACCAAAGAGGCACGTCACGACCACATGCTCCAACGGCTATATACCGATCCAGGACAGGAGATTTTTGTCATCAACAAACTCCCTGATCCAATCATCAATATTGATAATATTTCAGCTTATAGCAGTAAAGAAGGTTTGGCGCTCAGTGAAGATGAAATAACTTATCTGGAAAGTGTTGCCATTAAACTAGGCCGTCCATTAACAGATAGCGAGTTATTTGGTTTTTCTCAGGTAAACTCCGAACATTGTCGTCACAAGATTTTCAATGGAACTTTTATTATAGATGGAGAAGAAAAGCCAAAGACATTGTTCCAGCTTATCCGTGATACAGCCAACGAAACCCCTGGTCGAATCGTTTCTGCTTATAAGGATAATGTTGCATTTATTGAGGGGCCCACTGCAGAGCAGTTTGCTCCTGCAACACAAGATAAACCCGATTATTTCGAAGTAAAAGATATGAATACCGTGATCTCGCTTAAGGCTGAGACACATAACTTCCCGACAACCGTTGAGCCCTTTAATGGTGCAGCAACCGGCAGTGGAGGAGAAATCCGTGACCGGCTTGCTGGTGGAACCGGTTCATTGCCAATTGCAGGAACGGCTGTTTATATGACTGCTTACCCGCGTACGGATGACCACACATGGGAAGAAGCAACTGAGCCCCGTGAATGGTTATATCAGACTCCCGAAGAAATTTTGATAAAGGCGTCGAACGGCGCAAGTGACTTTGGTAATAAGTTCGGACAACCACTCATTTGTGGTTCTGTACTCACCTTTGAGCATTTTGAGAATCAGAAGAAGTTTGGTTTCGATAAGGTCATCATGATGGCTGGTGGTGTTGGCTATGGAAAAAAAGAGCACAGCCAAAAGGATCATGCTCATCCCGGCGACAAGGTCATCGTAATGGGTGGAGATAACTATCGCATCGGTATGGGTGGAGGTGCAGTTTCTTCTGTTGCAACTGGAGAATATGGCAACTCCATAGAACTCAATGCTGTGCAGCGTTCGAATCCCGAGATGCAGAAACGTGTAGCCAATGCCATTCGGGCTATGGTAGAGTGTGAAGTTAATCCGGTTATCTCTATTCATGATCATGGCGCTGGTGGACACCTGAATTCGCTTTCTGAATTGGTTGAAGAACAAGGCGGACATATAGATATCACTAAATTGCCTGTCGGTGATCCAACCCTCTCATCTAAAGAGATTATCGGTAATGAATCACAGGAAAGAATGGGGCTCTTGTTGAAGGAAGAAGATGTAGCCTTCCTGAAGCGTGTTGCTGATCGTGAACGTGCCCCTATGTATGTGGTTGGTGATATTACAGGAGATATGCAATTCACTTTTGAAAATCCGACCACAGGGGAGAAGCCTATCAACCTTAAACTGGACTATCTCTTTGGCAAGCCACCACGTACTATCATGCGCGACGTTACCAAAAATGAAAAGTACTCTCCTTTAACTTATGATAGCCAAAAAATAAATGAATACGTCAGTCAGGTGCTTCAACTTGAAGCTGTTGCATGCAAAGACTGGTTGACGAATAAAGTTGACCGCTCTGTAACAGGACGGATTGCTCATCAACAGACTGCCGGTCCTTTGCAGTTGCCATTGAATAACCTGGGAGTCGTTGCGCTCGATTATCAGGGTGTTAAGGGTATTGCTACTTCAATTGGCCATGCTCCGGTAAGCGGAATGATAGATCCTGTTGCCGGATCGGTACTTTCTGTTACAGAATCGCTCACCAATCTGGTTTGGGCTCCTATTGAACAAGGACTAAGCGGCGTTTCTTTAAGCGCCAACTGGATGTGGCCTTGCCGTAATGAAGGTGAAGATGCACGACTCTATGCTGCTGTTGAGGCAATGAGCGACTTTGCTATTGATTTGGGTGTTAATATCCCAACTGGCAAGGATTCACTTTCGATGACTCAGAAATACAAAGGGGGAGATGTAGTCATTGCCCCGGGAACTGTAATTGTTACGGCAGGAGCTGAAGTTACAGATATCCGCAAGGTTGTCAGTCCTGTATTACAGGAACAACTCACTTCTTCATTGGTTTATATCGACTTTTCAAAGAGTGAATTCAATTTGGGAGGCAGTTCTTTTGGACAGATTCTAAACCGTATCGGTGATGATACGCCAACCTGTGAATTTCCTGCTTATTTTAGAAATGCTTTTACGGCTCTTCAGCATCTGATTAACAAAGATGTAGTCCTTGCCGGCCATGATATTTCAGCTGGTGGTCTGATTACTACACTGCTCGAAATGACGTTCAGTCGCAATACACTTGGTTTAAATTTAGATTTAAGCAGCCTGGGCGAAACTGACATCATCCGTTTACTCTTTAGTGAGAAACCTTCTGTTGTAATACAGGTAAATGATCTCGATTTTGTATCCGTCCTTCTTCATGAGAATGGCATCAACTTTCATGTGATTGGTAAACCTGTAATTGGTCGCACAGTAACGATTGTGCATCAAACAAAAACATATTCCTTTGATATCGATGCATTGCGTGACGACTGGTTTCGGACTTCCTATCTGCTCGATCGCTGTCAGAGCGGGGAGAAGAAAGCATTGGAACGTTTTGAAAATTATAAAACCACAGAACGTACATTCAACTTTGCTAATAACTTCACCGGTACATTCGAGCAGTTCGGCATCGACCAGTCACGGCGAAAAACTACCGGCATAAAGGCTGCTATCATCCGGGAGAAGGGCTCTAATGGTGATCGCGAAATGGCATATGCCCTTTACCTAGCAGGGTTTGATGTGAAAGATGTTCACATGACTGACCTTGTAACAGGCCGTGAAACATTAGACGAGGTTCAGTTCATTGTCTTTGTTGGTGGATTTTCCAATTCCGATGTTCTCGGTTCTGCAAAGGGATGGGCAGGAGCCTTCCTGTACAATGAACAAGCCAAGCAAACCCTCGATCGCTTTTATGCCCGTAAAGACACCCTCTCGCTGGGCGTCTGTAATGGTTGCCAATTAATGGCAGAACTTGGACTGGTTTATCCGGAACATGAGGAGAAACACAAGTTGTTGCATAACGATACCCATAAATACGAATCAAACTTTTTAACCGTAGATATTCCCGAAAATAATTCGGTATTGTTTAAGAGCCTGGCCGGGACAAGACTGGGCATCTGGGTAGCGCACGGAGAAGGTAAATTCTCGTTTCCTTACGATGAATCAAAATATGAGATTGCTGCAAAATATAGTTTCGATACTTTCCCCGGAAATCCAAATGGATCTATGTACAATGCGGCTTCTGTAGTTTCTAAGGATGGCCGTCATCTGGCCATCATGCCACATCTTGAACGTTCACTCTTCCCATGGCAGTGGGCACATTATCCTGCCGACCGCAAGGATGATCAAGTCAGTCCATGGATTGAAGCTTTTGTAAACGCGAGGGAGTGGATTAAGAACATTAAAATAAATTCTTAACAGTAAATTGGGTTTCAATCCCGAAAGGATGAAATGATTGTAGCAAATGATTTTGTTTTAAATCCTGAAGGTATGGAATGATTATAGCAAATGGATTAATAAAAACAATTCAACCCCGACGGGGTGTCATAAAAGGGGAGTGAACTGTAAAATAGAATAGATGGGTCAGTATGAAGAGAAAAAACCTAAAATCAATTGAATATTCTAAAGTGTATATAACATAACTTGTCAACCAATTTTCGAATACGACTATACATGAAAGATACGACTATACATGAAATTAGAGGTCATTAAGAATTTATTCCGCAAATAACTTAACTTTAACGATCAAAAACGTATCAATTATATATTCCTCGTATGAAAAAATCTATTTACAGCTGCTTGTTTCTACTTGTCGTTGTCATGTTATTGGAGGGCTTTTCCGTTAGTAGTGACATAATATATGAGAATAGCTTTTACAAACTGACGCTAAACAACAAAACCGGCTCTATCAAATCCATTGAAAAGGCTGGAAAAAATCTGATTTACACTGCCGACTCCGAAGGGCCCTTGTTCACCATTCGTTTTCGCGATGCCTCACAAAAAGGAGAAATCCATGAGTTTAATGCACTGCAGGCTCAGGATTGCAAAATAGATACAAAAGACGAACTGATTACTTTAACATACAGCCAATTCAAAAATGCTGATCTTCAGGTTGTGGTTACTGTCGGTGTGTCAAAGGACTCTCCTTTTATGCACTGGAACCTGAGCATCAGCAACAATACGCCTTATACCATCGATCATATTGATTTTCCGAATGTAGTAGTGCCGAATGATTTGATTGCTAACAAAGGAACAGGTCGGATTTTTTGGCCTGCTCAGGAAGGGTGCCTTATCGAAGATATAAAAATCCGCGAAGCAAGCCCCTGGTTAAAATTCAGGCCAATTGAATATCCGCAAATGGGCTGGGGTGGTCTTTATCCCTCTTCTGTTCAGATGCAATTCATGGCATATTATAATGTCAATGGTGGTCTTTATCTGGCTGCTCACGATGAACAATGTAATCCGAAAGGAATTGAGTGTCATCGAACAAGCGAGAATGGAATAAAAATGGACTTTCGATTATTTGCAGGCGGGGCCGGAAAAGGTTTGTATAAAATGCCTTATGATATGGTAATGGGCGTTTTCGATGGCGACTGGTATGATGCAGCGGCTATATATCGCAATTGGCGGGAATCTTCTAAAATGCCGGTGCCCGCTAAGATTAAAGACAATAAAATGTTGCCGGATTGGTACTTCGAATCACCGGTTGTAATTACCTACCCGGTACGTGGACATAAAGATATGGGAGACATGACGCCCAATGAATTATATCCTTACACCAATGCGTTAAAAATCATCGATAAATACCAGAAAGATTTCAACAGCAAAATAATGGCCTTGCTCATGCACTGGGAAGGTTCAGCACCCTGGGCTCCTCCTTATGTCTGGCCTCCTTATGGTGGCGAAAAAAACTACCTGACATTCGTAAAAGGTTTACACGAAAAAGGCAATCTGGCAGGACTTTATGCCAGCGGGATTGGCTATACTTTGCGTAGCAATACCGATACCACCTACAATATGTATAAAGAATACAACGAAAAACATTTGGAAAAGGTGATGAAAGTTGCTCCTGATGGCACATTGGCGACCAACGGAGTTTGTGCTGGTCCCAACGCTCAACGACTTGGCTTCGATATGTGTCCTGCCAATGAATTTGTAAAAGATGTAGTATTAGACCAGATTTCAAAAATTGTAAATAGTAAAACGGACTATATTCAGTATTTTGATCAGAATCTTGGGGGAAGTTGTTATCCATGTTATGGAACTGCCCATGGCCATGCTTATGGTCCCGGACTTTGGCAAAATGAAGCTATGCATAACATCTTTAAGGGATTTTTACCTATTCTGGAAAAAGCTGGTTACAAACCTATTGTGGGTTGCGAAGCTGCAGCTTCCGAAGCTAATCTTCCATATTTACTCTTTAACGATGCCCGTGCAACAATCAATTTATTTGTTGGAACACCCGTGCCAGCTTATGCCTTTGTTAATCACGAGTATGTGAATAATTTCATGGGAAACCAAAATGCTGTATCTTATGCCATTGATGTAAAAAAGAGTCCGATGAATTATCTGCAGCGATTGGCTTATGCTTTTTGTGCCGGCGATATGCTAACAGTAATAATCCGGGGTAATGGTGATATGATTTGGGATTGGGGGACATTGTGGGAGGCTGAAACGCCTAATCAGGAACACATTAAACAACTTGTCCGCAACCTCAACGTTTGGCGTACCGGAGCCGGTAAAGATTTTCTTGTTACCGGAAGAATGTTGAAACCTCTTCCTTTTGGAGGCGCTACAAACTTACCCATGATTACCAATTTCGGAGAAAGAAATATTAACTTCCCCTCCGTATTCACATCCAACTGGCAGTTTGGTAACACCCGTAAAGCACAGTTTTTTGTAAATTATTTACCTGATGAACAGAACATTGTATTGAATATGGATAAGATGAAGGGGGCTAAAATATTCATTACTGCTTCTGATAAAAAAGGACATAAACTAAATAGCGGAGTGCAAAATATCAAAATAGCACCGCTTAGTGCAGTGATGATTACTTATTATAACTAATTTTACAGAGCGACTAGTCATAAAACAATCAAAGAGATAAATAAAATGCGGAGAACAAATCATTTTTTATTAGCTATTTTAGTATTGTGCTGTAGCTGTGCAATCACTCACTCACACAAAGAAGTGCTTTCCTATGTAAATCCTATGCTGGGAACCGGTGGCGATGGTAATCTGTTACCCGTTGCCTCTGTCCCTTTCGGTATGGTGCAAATAGGTGCAGATACACATATTAATAATTCAGGGTACAAATATTCCGCTAACGAAATTATTGGCTTTAGTAACACCCATATGTCTGGTGCCGGATGTAATGATTTTAAAGACATTATGTTTTTTCCTGTATCTGACCCTTCCTGGATTGGCAAAGCACAATTCACTAAAGTATCAGATAAATTTTCTCATGACAAGGAACGTTCAGAGCCTGGGTACTATTGGGTTAAGTTGCTCAATTCTAACATCGATGCAGAGCTAACTGCCACAGAGCGATGCGGAATACACCGTTACACTTTTCCAAAAGACAAGCAACAAGAACTAATTGTCGATTTGAAATATGGTCATAATGCAGGCTGTACTGTTTGTCCTGTATATGATTTTGATACAGTGAGAGATTCGCATATTGAAATTGTTAACAATCATACCATCAAAGGTTATCGGATTTCTGACGGATGGCTTAAGAATGTAAACGTAAATTTTTATGCAGAATTTTCAAAACCATTTACTGTTACACAGATTTATGAAAACAAACAGTTGAAAAACGGTATTACAGCTTTGTCCGGCAGAGATGTTCGAATGGTATTGCAATTTGACGATAAGGATGGGAAGCCACTTGTCGCCCGTGTTGGCATCTCGCCAGTAAGCATGGATGGCGCAATGAAGAATTTGCAGGCAGAAGTAAAAACCTGGGATTTCGATAAGATAAAATATAATGCGCAACAAGCCTGGAATAAGGAGCTATCGGTCTTTGAAATAAAAGATAAGGATTCTCCCGAAAAAGAGATGTTCTATACCTTTCTTTACCGCTCTCTTTTTTATCCTGCACTCTATTCAGACGTAACCGGTGAGTTTCGTAGTTCCGATTCGAAGGTGCATAAAAGCGATTTCAGGTATTATGCTGGAGCCTTAAGTCTTTGGGATACATTCAGGGCACAAGACCCTCTGATGGCAATCCTTCGTCCCGACGTTGCAAACGATTTGATGAAAACATTTTTGGAACATTATAAAAATAGTGGACAATTGCCACAATGGACAGGGGCAGGGGTTGAGAATCTTTGCATGATAGGGTATCCGGCTATGCCTATTATTGCTGATGTTTATAGTAAAGGAATTCGAAATTTTGATGTAAATGGGCTTTATGAAGCCATGAAGGTTTCTGCGAATGTAGATACTTTTGGCTTTTCTGAAGGAAATGGTGTTTATAAAGGAGCCGGAAATTATAAACGTTACGGTTACATACCTTGTGAAAGTGAAATAAACTCTGTTGCTAAATCTTTGGAATTCAACTACGGCGATTGGTGTATAGCACAAATGGCAAAAATGTTGGGCAAGAAGGCTGATTACGATTTCTATATTAAAAGAGCAGGTGGATATAAGTTTTTTTACGATAACCAGACCAAGCTATTAAGACCGAAACATGCCGACGGAAGTTGGAAAAAACCTTTCGACCCTGTATTTACCAGCCATTATCACGAAGGTGATGATTACTGCGAGGGAACTGCTTATCAATGGACATTCTTTGTTCCTCATGATGCAAAAGGGCTGGCAACTTTGATGGGTGGTAAAGAAGTCCTGGCCGGACAGCTTGAC
>Ga0209125_1002835_pt1 | contig 12696 bp, 9 predicted proteins | sample BarGraIncub1131A_FD_184503 | JGI IMG/M metagenome (GOLD analysis project Ga0209125, IMG submission 184503) | Arctic peat soil microbial communities from Barrow, Alaska - Barrow Graham LP Incubations 11-31A (SPAdes) (version 2) | ecosystem: Environmental > Terrestrial > Soil > Wetlands > Peat... | reverse complement strand
TTTAGATCATATATTCATTTTGGTGGCAGGACCTCATCCTCTCAAAATAGTTGTTTTAATCTTCATTTAATAATTTCAGAATCAAATGACCATTCATTGTTGTGATATATTGTTAATGTTTTACATTATTAAAAAAAGTGTGAATTATGTAACTCTTTTCAAAAGTTTTGTAACAATTGCTTCAATAGATGACTTTATCTTTATATTCGTAAAGTTTTTCTTCGGATAACTTTTGTAGATACTATGAGACGCAACTACTTACAAACAATATCGGATAATTTAATTTTCATCAAAATGAAATCAACCATTAAAGTTTTAGTGCTTTCACTTTCCTTAATGCTATGTGCAGTGATATTGCCAAAACAGACATCTGCTCAGCATGCAAATGTCAGTTTTCAACTTTTCTATGATCAATTGAGCCCTTACGGTCAATGGGTTAACTATCCTCATTATGGATATGTATGGATTCCTGATGTCGGATCTGACTTTGTACCTTATTCTACTGACGGTCATTGGGTATTGACGAATTATGGCTGGACATGGTCTTCTGATTACGAATGGGGATGGGCACCATTTCATTATGGTCGTTGGGATTTTGATAATGAGTATGGATGGTTTTGGGCACCCGATACTGATTGGGGTCCTGCATGGGTTTCATGGAGAAGAGCAAATGGTTATTATGGTTGGGAGCCAATGAGTCCCGGTATCAGCATCATACTTAGTTTTGGCAGACCATACAATAGTTATGACGACCACTGGACATACGTAAGATACAGGGATTTTGACAGACCCAATATAAATCGCTATGCAGTCAATCGAACTTATCATAATTGGTTGTTTAGAAATTCCACGGTTATTAAGAATACTTATGTTGATAGGAATCGGCACACTACCTATGTTTCAGGGCCAAACAGAGCGGATGTACAAAGAGTTACTGGCAGAAAGTTCAATCCTGTTGCAATTCGGGATAATAATAAACCGGGACAAAATCTAAAGAATGGTCAGTTAGGAATATACAGACCGCGTATTCAAAAAAATAATGCGAATGGACAAAGGCCTGCTCCATCCAGAATAGTTAACTTGAAGGATGTGAAACGACCTTCAGAAAGAAATGCGACAAATCAACCCCGGAAGGCAAATTCATCGCAAAATAACAAAAGAGAACAGCAACCAAAAGCTTTAAATCAGCAGAATAAAAATAATTCTGCAAGACCTACGCAGCAACAGAATGCTAGACCTCAGCAAAAACAGAATGCTAGACCTCAGCAACAACAGAATGCTAGGCCTCAACAACAACAAAATGCAAGACCTCAGCAACAACAAAATGCAAGACCTCAGCAACAACAGAATGCTAGGCCCCAACAACAACAAAATGCTAGGCCTCAACAACAACAAAATGCAAGACCTCAGCAACAACAGAATGCAAGGCCTCAGCAACAGCAGAATGCAAGGCCTCAACAACAACAGAATGCAAGGCCTCAGCAACAACAGAACGCAAGGCCTCAGCAACAGCAGAATGCTATACCTCAACAACAACAGAATGCAAGGCCCCAACAACAACAAAATGCAAGGCCTCAGCAACAACAGAATCCAAGGCCTCAGCAACAACAGAACGCAAGGCCTCAGCAACAACAGAATGCCAAGCCTCAGCAACAACAGAATGAAAATCCATCGCAGAAAAATAAAAGAGAACGGTAACCTCTGTTGGGAATAAGTTTGTGATTTGATAATCAGAGTATTACAACGTAACCAATTATAATCCCAAAAAATTGATTTAAAAGCTTTAATTTTGCAACCGACTTAAAAAATCAAAAAAAGCTACCCTATTGCTTTTTAAATAATGTATTCTGCTTATTAAATAGCAAGTATTTAATCAGTTAGTAGTCTTTATGATAGATACTTATCTTCTTATTTCATCCGTTGCTGTTACAGTAATTGGGTTATTGTTAATTGGATTCATACCTTCCGGAAGCAAGGCGGGTGCGAATGCATTGCTTATTTTTATCAATGCCATTTTAACATCGTTACCTGCAATTCATGTCCTTTTCAATCAACCATTGGAGTTAATAATACATAATTTCTCCTTCTTTGGAGATATCCCAATCCGTATAGATGCCTTGTCAGCATGGTTTATATTGATTATTAACTTTACAAGTATTACTGGTGCAGTGTATGGAATAGGGTATATGAAAACTTACCGGGAAGAACATTTTAATCTTTCATTACATTGGATGCTTTTCTATTTGTTTCATTCATCGATGCTCTGGGTTTGTATGATTCAACAAAGCTTTGCTTTTTTGATTGCCTGGGAACTCATGTCAATTTCATCTTTTCTGCTGGTCATTTTTGAACATCAAAATAAAAAAACGCTAAAAGCAGGACTCAATTATCTGGTTCAGATGCACATCAGTGTTGCACTTCTGACAGCAGCATTTATCTGGGTATACAGTGAAACAGGCTCTTACGATTTTAAAGCAATTGGCAGCTTTTTTAATAATAACCCCAACATCTGGTTATTTCTATTGTTTTTTATAGGGTTTGGTATTAAAGCAGGGTTTATACCTTTTCATTCATGGCTTCCACATGCTCATCCGGCGGCGCCTTCACACATCTCTGGCGTAATGTCGGGTGTCATTGTTAAAATGGGAATTTATGGCATTTTTCGTATCATATTATTTTTAAAACACGACTACATTATATTAGGTGAAATAGTTTTAACACTTTCTGTACTGACCGGTCTCTATGGAATTTTAAATGCTGCGGTACATCGCGATTTCAAAAAGATGTTGGCATATTGTACTATTGAAAATATTGGTATTATCGGAACGGGTATTGGAATGGGATTGATTGGAATGGGAACTGGAAATAATCTGATTATTGTTTTCGGATTTGGCGGTGCATTACTTCATACACTCAATCATTCATTGTTTAAATCGTTATTGTTTTTCTCTTCCGGATCTATTTATCAACAGACACATACCAGGGACATGGAAAAATTGGGGGGGTTATTAAGGCGAATGCCTCATACAGGTTTTTTATATTTGATTGGCGCTTTAGCCATCGGAGGAATGCCCCCTTTTAATGGATTTGTTTCTGAATTTTTACTTTATATCGGCTATCTGGAAGGGATTAAAACACTTGATATTGCAAATGGTACATTAATGATTTTTTCATTAGCCAGTCTTGCTATTATTGGTGGCATTTCGATACTTGCTTTTAGTAAAACTTTCGGAACAATTTTTCTCGGCAGTGCACGTACACCTTTACATCACGAGCCAAAAGAAGTTTCTCAAGTGATGCTTGTTCCTCAATATCTGATTCTGGCAGTTATGCTATCGATTGGCCTCTTTCCTCAGTTTTATTTTTCAATTGTATTCAAGACTATTGCATTATTCCTGCCGGCAGTTTCGTTATTTCAGTTTTCATCTGTTAATCCGGCGATGATAATTATTTCTGTTATTGGACGATATTCATTCATTTTTATTTGTGTGATACTGCTGGTATATTTTACCAGAGTCAGTATTATAAGGCGAAGGGTTAAAGTTTTGAAACCTACCTGGGGGTGTGCATATGTTGCACCAAATACAAGGATGCAATATACCGGGAAATCATTTTCAAAAACCCTTGGGAAGCTTTTCAATTTTATTATCATTGAAGATAAGAAGTACCGGGAAAGACCGGTGAATGAAACATTTCCACTGGCAACCAGGCATTCATCACATTATGTCGACTTTTTCGAAATCCGGATAATCAATGGATTAGTTAAAAAACTCGTATATTCGATGAATTATTTTCAATTCGTTCAGAATGGTAAAACGCAGGCCTATGTATTATATGGCGTATTTTTTATTGTTCTGGTATTTTTAGGCACCTTGTTTAACTTTATATAATGATACTTACTACCCTATTTATATTGACGGTATTATTGGCTATAGGGCTCATCCCTTTTGTGGAAACAAAATGGAAAGGGTTGCTTGCAATTATTGCTGTAAGTATAAATACGATTTTGTCAGGGTACCTAGCATTTCATGCCCTGATTGGAATAAATACTGTTTATTTATTCCCCGGTTCATTTGTCACAGGTGTAATTCCATTAAGAATAGATGCCTTGTCAGGTTGGTTTATTCTCATTATCAACTTTACTTTCCTGACCGGTGCGATCTATGGAATTCAATATATGAAAGCCTATAAAACGCAAAAAGCCAATCTTTCTATTCATTGGATTGCCTATATTTTGGCTCACACAACATTAATAATTATCACTGCAATACAAAATAGCCTTGCATTCTTAATTGTGTGGGAAATAATGGCCATTTCTTCTTTTTTGATTATCATTTTCGAACATTATAATAAAGGGACACTAAAAGCAGGGATAAATTTTTTAATTCAATCTCACGTATCAATCCTTTTTCTCATGCTGGCTTTTATCGGGGTGGCCATTCAAATGGATTCTTTTGATTTTACAGCCATCACGGCATATTCTTTACGGAATCCACTTCTCACAAACCTGGGATTATTTCTTTGTTTTTTTACAGGTTTTGCAATAAAAGCCGGTTTTGTTCCATTCCACACATGGTTACCTTATGCTCATCCTGCAGCGCCAGCCCATATTTCAGGGGTCATGTCGGGCGTTATTATTAAAATAGGTATCTACGGAATGCTACGCATGTTGCTGTTGATTAAAAGTGATTATACGACTGTTGGTTATGTGATTTTGTTCTTTTCTATTATTTCCGGCATTTATGGTGTCATGCTGGCTATTTTGCAGCACAATTTAAAGAAACTACTTGCCTATCACAGCATTGAAAATATTGGAATTATTGGAATTGGCATTGGATTAGGATGTATCGGGTTGGGAACAGGGAACCAAGTATTATGTAGTCTTGGCTTTGCAGGTGCATTGCTTCATACTTTAAACCATTCATTATTTAAATCCCTCTTATTTTATGCCGCTGGTAATGTTTACCAGGCTACACATACAATGAATATTGAACATTTGGGTGGAATTGGAAAACGAATGCCACACACGTCAATCTTGTTTTTGTTTGCGGCCCTTGCTATTTGTGGACTTCCGCCCTTTAACGGTTTTGTTTCAGAATTTCTTATCTATAGTGGCATGTTTTCAGGATTAAATGCAGCCCAACTGACGCTATTATGGATACTCATTTTTAGCATTTTTGGACTGGCGCTTATTGGAGGACTGGCTTTATTGTGTTTCACCAAAGCATATGGAACAGTATTTCTTGGCACGGCAAGAACTTATATTAAAGAACCTGTAATTGAAGTTGGTTTTGGTTCTTTGTTACCCATGTATGCGGGACTTGCATTAATTATTCTGATAGGATTGTTCCCTTCGTTCTTTGTTAAGGCTCTCTTTCTGCCTGTAAGTATGTTTACAAGTAAAATTGGAAATATTGGTCATTCAACAGGATTGTTTTCTATAGATACGTTAAACATGATAAGCTCCTGTGCTTTTGGATTATTTGGTTTAGCCGGTCTGGTCTATTTTCTTAGAAGGAAAGTTACTTCAAATAAACCAGTAAATATTCGTTCTACCTGGGGTTGCGGATATATTGCTCCAACAAGTAAAATCCAGTACACTGCCAGTTCATTTGTAAGAACTTATCGTAAGCTTGCAGAGCCAGTATTCAGTATTGATGTAAAGAAAAAAGAGTTACATGGCATATTTCCTGGTACAGGTCAGCATGAGACACATCCATATGACAAGATTGAATCGTTGTTGATTGATTATCCGCTTAAGTATATCCGTCACTTTATCAATCTTTTCTCTTTTTTACAAAATGGTATTTTACAGGTTTATATTTTGTATGGTGTGGCTTTCATTGGATTGATTCTGGTTACTCCTATCATTTATGAAAAAATTATTTCGTTGATTCAATTTTTAAATCATTTGTAGCATGCTAAGCCTACTTTTAATTATAATGGCAAGTTTGATTTTTACAGGCATCATCATAAGAACCAAAAGCATCTCATCGGGCAGAAAGGGTCCAGGTATCTTTCAGCCGATAAAAGATGTAATAAGGTTATTCAAAAAAGGTGCTGTTTTCAGTGAAACAACTACTATTGTGTTTCAGATTGCTCCCAGTATCTATTTTGCTTCTGTTCTCATGGCAATCTTAGTTATTCCCTTTGGAAATACAAGGGGGTTCATTTCATTTAACGGAGACTTTGTGTTCTTTGCTTATGTACTTGCCCTTGGTAAATTTTTTAGTATTATTTCGGCTCTCGATACCGGAAGCAGTTTTGAAGGCATGGGCGCCAGTCGTGAAGCATTATATTCAATGTTTGCAGAACCTGCATTTTTTATCCTGATGGGTTCTTTCGCCTTACTGACCGGACACACTTCATTTTATGAAATATTCACATCATTAAGTTTTGGTTCGTATATCACATTTATGTTGGGAACTCTAGCCACTTATGTCTTTGTGATGATTGCAATGATCGAGAACAGCCGGATGCCTATTGATGACCCAAAGACACATCTCGAACTTACAATGGTTCACGAGGTAATGATACTGGATAATAGCGGGTTCGATTTAGGTTTGATTTTGTCAGCAGGATACTTGAAATTTGCCATGTATGGCGCTTTGATTGCGAATTTTTTTATTGGCAGTTTACCGTTGTATTTATCAATCCCAATATTTTTCGGGATACAATTTCTTTTCGCTGTTGTAGTCGGTATTCTTGAATCGTTTATGGCCCGGTTCCGTATGAACCATAATCCTCAATTCATATTCACCTTATCATCAGTAACTTTGTTGATATTTTTTGGTGTTTTACTTGTTTTAAAACGATTCATTTAATTTTGAAACTACTTATTTTTATATAAAATGATCAATGTATTGCTCATCATTTTGCTGATTTCGTTACTCTACCTTAGTATTGCAAATCGCTTGCTCACTTATATTAAGATACTAGCATTCCAGGGGGTTATTCTTTTTGGTGTGGCCTTAATTGAGTTAACCGAGATTAATACACTCAATCTTGTGTTGATCTTATTAGAAACCATCATATTTAAGGCAATATTGGTTCCATTTTTCATCAAGTATATTATTAAACGTAATAATATAACCCGTGAAACTGAACCTTTTATACCCAACTTTGTATCGTTGATTATTGTTACAACCATTATCGTTATAACAATTCTTTTATCAAATTCGATTACGGATACTCACCTGGAAAAGATTTCATTCATTGTTGCACTCTCGACATTGTTTACCGGATTATTTATTATCGGAACACGTAAAAAAGTTATTACGCATGTCATGGGATATTTGGTTATTGAAAATGGAGTTTTCATTTTATCCCTGGCTGTCGGTAATGAAATGCCACTGTTAGTTAATCTTGGTATTATGCTCGATATTTTTGCGAGCGTCCTGATTCTGGGGATTTTTGTAAATAAGATTGGGGATGTATTGAAAGATGTTGATGTGGATCAGTTAAGACACTTAAAAGATTAATCTATTACCTGAAGAATTATGATTGGAATATATTTAATTATTGCATTTATTATCAGCGGAATATTGTTTTTTAACAGGAACAAAATGCTCAATAATATCCTGTTAATAGGATTTTTGTTATTACAATGCATTTTTACAATTTATGAATATAGTCATCTAAATGTTATTGAGCTTCAATATTTTAAACCGGATGCCTTAGGAATACTCCTGCTGATAACGTTAACCATTGTTGCTATTCCTGCGATCTACCATAGTCATCTTTATATTACATTCCATAACGAAACCCCCAGATCCAGGGGAATCTTTTTTTCTGCAATGGTATTGCTAATCACAGCCATCGGGGCAGCATATCTTTCGAACCACATTGCAGTTACCTGGATATTTGTAGAAATTACAACACTCAGCGCTTCGGCTTTGATTTATCATCACAGGAATGAACGTTCACTGGAAGGAACATGGAAATATGTTTTTATTTGTGCTATCAGTATAACCCTTATATTTATTGGGATACTTTTTTTAAGCATGGCGATGCGGCAGGTTGGTTCAACCGATCTCACATTTGGTAATCTATTAAACAAAGCGCATGTTCTGAATGTATTTTGGTTAAGACTGTCATTCCTTTTTATATTCACGGGTTTTACCGCAAAACTTGGTTTAGTGCCGATGTATACCGCCGGAATTGATGCTAAAGACAAGGCACCTGCTCCTGCCGGGGCTTTGTTTGCAACTGTTCTCATGAACATGGGATTCGTGGGGATCTTCAGAATTTATGTTGTTATATCACATACTTCAATATTCGCATGGACAAATAACGTGATAATGATAGCAGCCTTCCTGACTATTTTTGTCGCGACAGTATATATGGTGAAAGTGAAAAATATTAAGCGGATGCTGGCTTATTCAGGCATTGAGCATATGGGGCTGGTAATGTTGGGGCTTGCTGCAGGGGGTATTGGGTATTACGCTGCTATCCTGCACATTATATTGCACGCTTTTGTAAAGTCCAGTCTCTTTTTTCAGTTTTCCCAGATATACCGTGTCTATCAAAGTAAAAGTATTTATGATGAAGGCAATTATTTCAAATATAACTTAACAGGTGCGATGGTAATGTTGATAGGTTTTATCTGTGCAACGGCTATGCCACCTTCGGGAATGTTTGTCAGTGAGTTCATGATTTTCAGTGCCTTATTTAAGGCCCATCAAATTGCCATTCTTATTCTGGTCATGGTTCTGTTAACAATGATTATCTGGGCCTTTGGGAAAAACATTTTCAAACTACTCTTTACCCCTGTAGAAGATTTTGATGATACAAACATTGTAAAGATTAACCCGCTACATTCATTATCGCAGTTTGGATTAATTGGTTTGTCCATTTACCTGGGATTAAATCCACCGGTACAATTTGTTAATCTCATACAGGAAGCAATTAAAAATTTACCACACTGACATGGACTATATCAGCATAAAAAACAACGCGTCTATCCCACTCTCATCTATTCCCGTAATAGAATATGATTGGTTTTTAGCATCAAATGTGTCTGATTTGATGAGCGAAGCACAGAATCATTGTGTAAATTATTATGGTTTTCATGATAATGGAAAAATAAGACTAATTTGCTGCATCGCAAATGATGATACGCATCTGATAAATATTTCGTCGTCTATAGTCGACCCTGATATACAATATCCTTCATTCTCTGCACACAATCTGGCATTTGAAAGCTTTGAGCGTGAAATACATGAAAATTTTGGCATCTCCTACATTGACCATCCTTGGTTAAAACCGGTAAGATATTCAAGTAACAGGGCCGATAAAAGTAAAACGATTGCCAATTACCCGTTTTATAGTATTGCAAGTGAGGAATTACATGAAGTAGGTGTAGGTCCTATCCATGCTGGTATTATAGAGCCGGGTCATTTTCGTTTTATTTGCAATGGCGAACAAATATTGCATCTTGAAATACAATTGGGCTATCAACACCGGGGGATTGAACAATTATTTCTGGAAAAGAAAAATATATTTCAAAGAGTTACACTTGCAGAATCTATAGCAGGTGATACGGTTGTGGGACATACAACTGCTTTTGTTAATTTATGGGAGAGCTTGTGCGGCTTCACTCCTGATTGTGATTTACAATTTGCACGTACTTTGGCGCTTGAACTTGAGCGGATCGCTATTCATACAGGTGATTTAAGTGGCATGTGTACAGATATCGCTTACCAATTAGGTAGTTCTGTTTTTGGTAGGTTAAGAACTCCTATCATTAATTATTTTCAATTATGGTGTGGAAACAGGGTTGCAAAAAGTCTGATCAGGGTTGGGAAATCAAATTTCCCCTTTACCGACCAATTAGCAGAATCATTAACAAAAGTATTTGATGCCTATGAACCTGATTTTAACGAGATGTGCAGAGAGTTGTTCCGCATGCCAAGTGCATTGTCAAGATTTGAGAAAACAGGTGTCGTAACTGAAGAAGATGCACGAAAAATAGGTACTGTAGGTATTTCTGCACGCATGAGTGGTGTAAACAGGGATATCAGGTTATCACATCCTCATGATTTTTATCCCGAAATTCAACACCAACCGATTATTAAACATCATGGAGATGTTTACTCACGGGCACAGATGCGTAGACAGGAAATTGTACAGTCAATTGGCTATATTCGAAAACTTTTGAATGATTTACCTGAAATAAGTTCTAACCGGGCTGAGTTAAAATCTCCGGGAGCCAACACCTTTGCAATTTCTTTGGTCGAAGGCTGGAGAGGAGAAATATGTCATTGTGCAATTACTGATGAGAAAGGAGAATTGCGTCACTACAAGATCAAAGACCCTTCATTTCATAACTGGTTAGCACTGGCTATATCAGTCAGAAATAATGAAATATCAGATTTCCCAATCTGTAATAAAAGCTTTGATTTTTCTTACTCAGGACACGATTTATAATTCTAAATGACTGAATTATGTTAAATAATTTGAAAATCCTTTTCCATCAAGGAAAACAATATATTCCTGACATTACCAAGGCTAAAGTTCCCGGTATATTCAGAGGAAGACCTATTATTTCATTTGAACAGGTAGATGAAGAAAAACTTGTCAACTTATGTCCTACAGGTGCAATAAATAGTTCACCTATAACTATTGATCTTGGAAAATGTACTTTTTGTGGTGAATGTTCATTTGCTTTTCCTGAGAAAATTCAATTCACTACCGACTATAAGATTTCATCCAACGACAGGAATTCACTGATCATTCAACAGGGTCAGGATTTTCCAATTGAACTTAATCCTGATTTAATCAGAAGAGAGATTGAGGAAATGTTTAGTGGTTCACTGAAATTGAGACAAGTATCTGCTGGTGGCGATAGTAGTTGTGAACTAGAATTAAACGCATGCAGTAATGTAAACTTTGATATGGGGCGTTTTGGAATTGAGTTTGTTGCCTCACCCCGTCATGCTGATGGTATTGTTATTACCGGCCCCATAACAGAAAATATGGCTGAACCTCTTCAAATATGTTATGACGCTACACCAGATCCTAAAATCATTATTCTGGCTGGGGTTGATGCAATAAGTGGGGGAATTTTTACAGATAGTCCTGCATTGAACAGACAGTTTCTTGACAAATATAAAATAGACTTGTATATACCAGGTAATCCTGTACATCCGTTAACATTTATCAATGGCCTTTTAGATTTAATAAAGGAAAGAAGCTGATATTGACAAGTAGTATACGTTAAAAGTATTTCAAAACCAGAAAACTTCTACTTTTAATAAAGTGTCACTATTTCTTACCAAATAACAATTTTAAATATCTCTTTCGTCCCTGTGGTTATTTTATAACGGTCATCAATACGATGGCCAACTACCCAAACGATGTCGTTACCTGAAGTGATTACCCAGGTATTTTGCTTATCCGGTAATGAAATTTTTAGATCTGTCAAAAAATCGCTTAGTTTTCTGAATCCTTGCATACCTATTGGGCGAAAACGATCACCTATCTGCATGCTGCGAAGACATAACGGAAAAGCTAATTTATCTTTATCCAGCCATGCAATCAATGGAGAAGGATTAAATGCAGTAAACTCGTGACGGTTAAGTACATTGAATTCTACATTAAATGGGGTTTCCAGACTCTTTGTATCTGCCTCGATAAGAACTTCCAACTTATCAGATTTGCTTTCTGATAACGGTTCGATAATCAGAGAATCTCTGTCTTTTATCAACCGATGTGTGGCAGAAAGAAAAGTTTTACCTGGTATATCACTCAATACAGATATAAGCTGAATAACTGAAGTTTCATTGAAACCAAATGGTTTAATAAATTCGAAAAGGTATGTCTGTAAAGGGTTTAGCTGATTGAGTCTTTCAATATTAATCAAGTGACGTTTACCAGATACACGAACAACCCATTGTCGTTGTCGTTCAATTTCATTCAAATAGACAGTCTCTGTATTAGTCAAACGTTCTATGTTTTCAGAAAAAATGGGATAAAGCGCTGGCTGGAGTTCCTTTAATAATGGCAGAAGGTGATGGCGGATTCGATTACGTAAATATTTATCAGAGGAATTGCTTGAGTCTTCACGAAACTTACATCCATTTTCTGAAGCAAAATTTTCTATTTCTTCTCTTGAAAACAACAATAATGGACGGATGAAGCCTTCATGAAAAGGTTTCATTGCACGTAATCCTGCAATACCTGTACCTCGCAATAGATTAATAAAGAAAGTTTCAGCCTGATCGTTTAGATTATGAGCTATAGCAATTTTATCAAATCCCTGCTCTAATGCTAATTGACTAAACCATTGATACCGTAAATCACGTGCAGCCATTTGAATAGAAATACCTTCTTTCCCGGCATAAGTTAAAGTATCAAAAAATTTTATATGAACAGAGACATTCAATCGTTCAGCTAAGTTCCTGACAAATAGTTCGTCTCCATCTGACTCCTCTCCTCTTAAAGAAAAGTTACAATGAGCAATATCAAATCGAATTCCACTCTGGTGAAACAATTCGCACATCACCATGGAATCAATACCGCCGCTAACTGCAAGCAATAGCCGATCGCGGGTATCTATCAGCTTATGCCTGTTGATATATTGAAGAAAACGTTCAAGCATATTACAAAGATAACCAAAACGGCGCCCTTTGAAGGCGCCGTTGATAATAGATTACTTATTTAATTTCCCACGTCTCACCACTATTCAAAAGATCA
>Ga0209125_1002834_pt1 | contig 12703 bp, 17 predicted proteins | sample BarGraIncub1131A_FD_184503 | JGI IMG/M metagenome (GOLD analysis project Ga0209125, IMG submission 184503) | Arctic peat soil microbial communities from Barrow, Alaska - Barrow Graham LP Incubations 11-31A (SPAdes) (version 2) | ecosystem: Environmental > Terrestrial > Soil > Wetlands > Peat... | reverse complement strand
TGGATCGCCGCCGCAGGACGCCGCCCGCCCCCCCGCCGCCCGCACGCGCTTCGTGCTCAAGGTCCAGGACGGATGCTCGGGGCGCTGCAGCTACTGCGTGGTGAGGCTGGTGCGCGGGCGGCCGCGCAGCACGTCGCTGCGCGACGCCCTCGTGGCCGCCCGCTCCGGCCTCGCCCGCGGCTGTGGCGAGATCGTGCTCAGCGGCATCGACCTCGGCGCCTGGCGCGACGGCGAGCTGCGCCTGCCGGACCTCGTCCTCGCGCTCGCCGATCTGCCGGGCCTGGCGCGCCTGCGCCTCTCCTCGCTGGAGCCGCGCCACCTCGACGAGCGTCTGCTGGAGGCGCTCGCGCATCCCCGGGTGGCGCGTCATCTGCACGTGCCGCTGCAGTCGGCCGACGACGCCGTCCTCGCTGCCATGCGTCGGCCCTCCACGTTCGCGCAGTACTCCTCGGCGGCCGCGCGCATGCAGGCGCGTCTCGGCGACTGTATGCTCAGCACGGACGTGATCGTCGGCTTTCCGGCCGAGGACGACGCCGCCTTCGGGCGCACGCTCGCGGCCCTCGAGAGCGGCCTGTTCGGGCGCGCGCACGTGTTCGCCTACTCTCGTCGGCCGGGGACGGCGGCAGCGGAGCTGCCGCCCCTGCCGGCCGCGCTCGTCAAGAAACGCATGGGGCGCGCGCTGGCGGCCGCCGAGGCGGCCGCCCGGTCCGCGCGCCGCGCCGCGCTCGGGCGGCTGGCGGAGGTCCTCGTCGAAGAGCGGCGCGACGGGCTGTGGAGGGGGTACAGTTCGGAGTACATCCGTTACTACTTCGACGGTTCGGCGAGCCCGGGGACCCTGGTCCGCGCGGTGGCCTGCGAAGAACACGAGGATGGAGTGAAAGGACGCATCGCATGAGAGAGCTCGGCGTCATCGAGCAGCGCATCAAGGACGATTCCACGGTGGCCCTGAAGGCGGGCGACAAGCGGCTGCGCGAAGCTCTTTCGTCGTTCGTCGCGGCGCTCAAAAAGGAGCGCATCGACAGCCGCAAGGAGCCCACCGAGGCCGACGAGCTCACCGTACTCAAGCGCGAGCGCAAGCGGCGTGCGGAGGCCATCGGGCTGTACGAGGAGGCAGGCCGCAAGGACCTGGCCGACCAGGAGCGGTACGAAGAAGAGCTCCTCAAGTCGTACATGCCCGAGGAGCTCGGCGACGCCGAGCTGCAAGAGCTCGTCGACGAGGCCATCGCGGCCACCGACGCGGTCACGCCCAAGGACATGGGCAAGGTCATGGGGTGGCTCAAGCCCAGGGTCGCCGGCCGTGCCGACGGCAAGAAGCTGAGCGGCATGGTGCGCGAGAAGCTGGAGGGCTGACCGTGACACAGGTCACGCGAACGGTCATCGACCTGGACGGCAACAACGTCGCGCAGGCCCTCGCCGGGGAGCAAGACGCACACCTCAAGATCCTCGAGCGCCGCTTCGACTGCACCCTCACGTTGCGCGGCAATGTGCTCATCCTCGAGGGTCCCGACGAGGCCGTCGGGAGGGCGCGCGCTGCCCTCGACGAACTGCTCACGGTGATCCGCTCCGGACGGCCTGTGAACCCCGCCATGGTCGAGGCGCTCATGGACATCGCCGTCAACTCGTCGGGCAAGCCCTCCGAGGTGTACTGCGACGTCGTGTGGACGCACCGCGGCCGCCAGATCGGGCCGCGCACCGTCAATCAGAAGCTGTATGTGGACGCCATCCGCGCCAACACCATCACCTTCGGCATCGGGCCGGCCGGCACCGGCAAGACCTATCTGGCCACGGCCATGGCGGTCAGCGCCTTCTTCTCGAAGCAGGTGGGGCGCATCATCCTCACGCGGCCGACGGTCGAGGCGGGGGAGAGCCTGGGGTTCCTGCCGGGAACCGTCTCCGAGAAGGTCGACCCGTACTTCCGGCCACTCTTCGACGCGCTCTACGACATGATGGACGGCGAGAAGCTCGCGACCCTCATCGAGAAGGGCGAGATCGAGGTCGCGCCGCTGGCCTTCATGCGCGGCCGCACCCTCAACGACTCGTTCATCATCCTCGACGAGGCGCAGAACACGTCGCCCGAGCAGATGAAGATGTTCCTCACGCGCCTCGGCTTCGGCGCCAAGATGGTCGTCACCGGCGACGTCACGCAGATCGACCTTCCGCACAGCCGCACCTCGGGGCTGGTCACGGTGCCCGAGGTCCTGGAGGAGATCGAGGACATCGCCATCACGCAGTTCGACGGCCACGACGTGGTGCGGCACAAGCTGGTGCAGCGCATCGTCAACGCGTACAAGGACCACGGTGACAAGGCCGAGGCCGCGAAGACGCGGAAGCCCGCGGCCCGGCAGGCCCGGCCGGAGCGCGACGCATGAACCTCGTCGAGGTGTTCAACCGGACGCGCGTGAGCGTCGACGAGGATGCAGTAGCGCGGCTGGTGGCGCTCGTGCTCGAGGCGGAGGGCGTAGACAACGCGGAGTCGTCCGTCGAGTTCGTCGGCGAGCGGCGCATCCGCGCCCTCAACGCGGAGCATCGCGGCAAGGACCAGGCGACCGACGTGCTCTCGTTCCCGCTGGAGGATGCGGGGGAGGGGCCCGGCCCGGCCGCCGCAGGCGGCCCCGCCGGGCCGCCGCGCCTGCTGGGCGACGTCGTCGTCGGCGCGCGCCAGGCGCTGCGCCAGGCGCGCGCCGACTCACTGCCGCCGGCCCTCGAGCTCGCCGTGCTCCTCGTGCACGGCACTCTCCACCTGCTGGGCTACGATCACGAGACCGACGCCGGGCAGATGGCTCTGCGACAGGCCGGACTCCTCGAGCTCGTGGACTGGGAGGCGCTCGTTGTCGCAACGCCGCGGTAACCTGCTCCACAGCTTCAACTGGGCCTTCGATGGCATCGTCCACGCGCTGCACTACGAGCGCAACATGTGGGTCCACTTCGGGATCGCCGGCCTCGTGCTCATCGCCGGCCTCTTCTTCGCCCTGACCCGCCTCGAGGTCGTCGCCCTCCTCGTAGCGATCTCGTTCGTGCTCATCACCGAGATGCTCAACACCGCCATCGAGCATCTGGTCGATCTGGTGACCGACCAGGAGGACCCGCGCGCCAAGGTCGCCAAAGACGTGGCGGCCGGCGCCGTCCTCATCGCCGCGGTCAACGCCATCGCCGTTGCCTACCTCGTCTTCTACGACAAGATCACCAGCGTGCCGTACACGGTGCTCACCAAGCTGCGCGGCTCGCCCATCGACGTCACCGTGATCGCCCTCGTGATCGTCATTCTGGCGGCCATCGCCACCAAGGCGCTCACCCGCCGCGGCACGGCCTTTCGCGGCGGCCTGCCGTCGGCGCACGCCGCCGTGGCCTTCGCCGCCTGGGTCGCGCTGACGTTCGTGGCCGCCAACACAGGCTACGCCCTGCCGATCTCGGCGATCGCCCTCTTCATGGCGCTGCTGGTCGCGCAGAGCAGGGTCCAGTCGGGCATCCACAGCTTTCTCGAGGTGGCCGCCGGCGCCGCTCTGGGCATCGTCATCACCCTCGTCCTCTTCCGTGTGTGGTACCCCCTGTGAACCGCGCCCCGGAGCTGGCGGAGCGCCTGCTCTTCCAGGAAGCCGCGACGCTCGCCCAGAGTGCCTACGCGCCCTACTCGGGGTTCGCCGTGGGGGCCGTGGTCGTCGGCCCGTCGGGCCGCAGCCACCACGGCGTCAACGTCGAGAACGCCGCGTACCCCGCCGGTCTGTGTGCGGAGCGCGCTGCGCTCGCCGCCATGGTCGTCTTCGGCGAGCGGTCGCTGCGCTACGTCGCCGTCGCCGCGGTGGACGGGCAGGACTGCCTGCCCTGCGGGCTGTGCCTGCAGGCGCTGGCCGAGTTCGGCGATCCGGCGATCGTCGCGCGGACCGGCGGCGAGGTCCGCGTCGCGCAGCTGAGCGACCTGCTCACCGCGCCGTTCGCCTTCGGCGACGGCGCCCGCGGCGGGCCGGCCGGTGACGGCGCCGGCGAGGCCGGCCGGTGAGCGGCGACTTCCACTCCGGCTTCGTCGCCGTTTTCGGCCGGCCCAACGTCGGCAAGTCCACGCTGGTCAACGCCCTCGTCGGGCGCAAGGTGAGCATCGTCAGCGACCACCCGCAGACCACGCGCCGGCGCATCACCGGCGTGGTCGATCTCGAGGGCTGCCAGGTGGTGCTGCTCGATCTGCCGGGCTTCCAGAAGCCCTTCGACTCGCTCACGAGGCGCATGCAGTCGGCGGTCGACGACGCGCTGTCCGAGGTCGACGCGGCCCTGGTCCTGCTGAACGCCACGGAGACCTTCGGGGCCGGCGACCGCTACGTCGTCCAGGCGGTCGCCGGCGCCGCGCTTCCGGCCCTCGTGGCCCTGAACAAGATCGACCTTGTGGACGGCCCTCGGCTGGGCGCGCGCCTCGAGGAGGCGCGCCGGCTCGCCGGCGGCCGCGACGTTCTGCCCGTGTCGGCCAAGCGTGGCGACGGCCTGGGCGACGTGCTGGCCCGGCTGGCCGACGCCATGCCGCCCGGGCCCGTCTACTTTCCCGAGGGCGAGAAGAGTGACCAGCCGCTCGAACTGCTCCTCGCCGAGCTGGTCCGCGAGCAGGCTCTGCGGCGTACCCGCGACGAGGTGCCGCACGCCGTGGCGGTCGAGGTCACGGGCATCACGGAGCGTGTCGACCGGCCCCTGGTCGAGATCGAGGCCAGTCTCATCGTCGAGACCGAGTCGCAGAAAACCATCGTGGTGGGCAAGGGGGGTCGCGTCGTCAAGGCTATCGGCAGCGGCGCCCGCCAGGAGATCGAGGCGATACTCGGCGTGCAGGTCTTTCTCGACCTGCGCGTCAAGGTCCGCAAGCGCTGGCGCCGCGACGAGCGCTTCATCGAACGACTCATCTGAGACGGGGCGCGCCGCCGCGTTTGCTATACTCGCTGAGGCTCCACCCGCCCCGCCGTCTCCCTGGAGGTCCACCGGCGTGCACGCCGAGGAACTCGCCAAGACCATCGATCACACGCTCCTGAAGGCAGACACCACGTCTCCGGACGTGGAACGCCTGTGCCGCGAAGCGAGCAAGTATCACTTCGCGGCGGTCTGCGTGTTCCCCCACTACGTGCCGCTCGCCGACAGCATGTTGCGCGGCGCCGACGTCAAGGTGTGCTCGGTCATCTCCTTCCCGTTCGGCGCCGATGCGCTGCGCGCCAAGGTCGTCGCCGCCGAAGAAGCGGTGGCCAGCGGCGCCGACGAGGTCGACGTCGTCATCAACCTGCCCGCCTTCCTCTCTGGGGAGTTCAGCCACGTGCGCAACGAGCTCGCCAGCGTGGTCCGCGCCGTGCGCATGAAGGCCATCAACACGGGGCGCGGTCAGGTCGTCGTCAAGGCCATCATCGAGACCTGCTACCTCACCACCAAGATGAAGAGGCTGGCCTGCAAGATCTGCGAGCAGGCCGGCGTGGATTTCGTGAAGACCTCGACGGGCTGCGGGCCCAAGGGCGCCACGGTGCAGGACGTCGAGCTGCTGCGCGACTGCCTCGACGAGCGCATCAGCGTCAAGGCGTCGGGCGGCATCCGCACGCTCCACGACGTCGAGCTCATGATCAACGCCGGCGCCGTCCGCGTGGGCACCAGCGCCGGCGTCGCCATCATGAAGGACTTCCTCACCTAGCAGCCGCCACGGCGCCGTCTCACCCGGAGGACGCAGCCATCGACTCACAGACCTTCCTCAACCTCGTGCGCTACAACGCCGACGGCCTCGTGACCTGCGTGGTGCAGGACGCCGCCGGCGGCGAGGTCCTCATGGTGGCCTACGCCAACGCCGAGGCGCTCGCCGCCACGCTGGCTACGGGCGAGGCGCACTTCTGGAGCCGCAGCCGCCGCGAGCTCTGGCACAAGGGCGGCACGAGCGGCTGCGTGCAACGCGTGCTCTCGGCGCGGCTGGACTGCGACCACGACACGGTGCTCCTCGCCGTGGCGCCGGCAGGGCCGGCCTGCCACACCGGCGAGGTGAGCTGCTTCCGCGACGGCGCCAGCGGCGCCGCCGTCGTCGAGCTGGAGCCGGGGGGCGCGTGAACGACGCGGGCGCCGTCGCCGGGCTGTGGAAGCGCCCCGGCGTGGCCGGGGCGCTCCTCGTCGCCGTGCTCGTCCTGGCGCTCGCCCTGCGCCTCAAGGGCGTGGGCTGGGGCCTGCCGTTCAGCTTCGTCAACGCCGACGAGAGCGTGGTGGCGCCCAAGGCCTTCGGCGTCGCCCGCGGCGGGCTGAACCCGCAGTTCTTCTACTACCCGTCGCTCTTCTTCTACCTGGTCGGCGGCGTGTACCTGCTGGCGGCGCCGGTACTGTGGGTGGTCCAGCACGCGAATCCCCTGGCCATGGGTTCCTTCGTCGTCCACCCGGGGCCGTACTTCCTGCTCGCGCGGCTGTTCTCGGTGGCCGCCGGCACGGCGTCGGTGTACCTGCTGTACCGCATGGGCCGGGAGGCCTTCGGCCGCCCGGCCGGCCTCGTGGTCGCCTTGTTCCTCGCGGTCGCGCCGCTGCACGTCGCCTACTCGCACATGGCCGTCACCGACGTCACCGCCACGGCGCTCTCGCTGCTCGCCCTCCTGCTGCTCCTGCAGGCGGCCCGCGGCGGGGGGCGCCGCCGGCTGATCGCCGGCGCCGTGGCCGCGGGCCTCGCGACCTCCACCAAGTACAACCTCGGGGCGCTCGTGCTGCCGGCGACGGTCGCCGCGGTGTACGTCTGCCGCGGCGAGGTGGGGCGCCGCGTCGCGGCCGGCGGCCGCGCGGCGCTCCTCTGGCCGCGGCTGCTCCTCGCGCGCGTGTACGCGCCCATGCTCCTGGCGTTCCTCGTCGGCTCGCCCTTCGTCGTCCTGGACCCGGGCCACTTCCTCCACGACTTTTTGCGCCAGAACCGCATCATGGACCGCGGCTGGCTGGGCTTCGAGAACGTCGGCAACGGGTTCTGGTACAACCTCGAGACGAACCTCGGCGGGACGCTCGGCGTCGTGCTCGTCGTGCTGGCCGTCGCCGGCCTGGCGTGGGCGCTCTGGCGCCACACGAGCGTGGACCTGCTGCTGGCGCCGTACGCGCTGGCCTACTTCGTCTACATCAGCACCTGGAGCGAGCTCGCGGACCGCTACCTGCTGCCCATCCTCCCGCTCTTGCTGCTGCTCGCCGTGCGCTTCTGCGTAGAGCTCGTCGACCTGCGTCCGGCGGCTCGGCGGGTGGCCGCGCCGGCTGTCGCGCTCGTTCTCGCGGCCGCCCTCGTGGCGCCGCTGGCCGGCTCGATCGCCTTCGACCGCGCGCTCTCCGGCGGCGACGTGCGCGTGCGCGCCAAGGCGTGGGTCGAGCGCCACGTCCCGGCCGGCAGCATCATCGCCACCGAGAATTACGGACCCCCGTTGGTGCGCGTGCGCGATGAGAAGTACTACCGGAGCGCAGGGCTCGAGACGCCCGCCTACCGCATCTTGCGGCTCAGGCTGCCGGCGCCGGGCGTGCCCAATCGCAGCCACAGCCTCGACTGGTTGCGCGAGAAGGAGGCCGACTACGTGATCGTGAGCTCGAAGGTGTACGACCGTGTGCTGGCGGCGGCGGACGCCTACCCCGAGCTCGCCGCCTTCTACCGCAGCCTCGACGAAGACGCCGAGCTCGTCGAGGTGTTCGCGCCCGGCCCCGGCGAGCGCGGCCCGGTGCTCAAGCTGTATCGCCTGGCGGCGCCGTCTCCGCGGGGCTGACGGCCGGCGGCGGCATCTCGCGGGCCTCGGCGGCGGCCTGCTCGACCTCGCCCTCGGCGATGGGCTGCCGCCCCCGCTTCACCACAAGGTAGGCGATGAAGCCCGGCGGAATCGGCAGCCAGAAGTTGATGAGCCGGTACACGAGCACCACGGCGACGGCCGTCGCCGAGGGTACCCCAAAGCTCACGTAGAGGGCGATGAGGATGCCTTCGATCGCCCCCAGCCCTCCCGGCGTCGGCGCCAGGGTCCCGATGGCGTAGGCGACCACGTAGCCTACGGCCAGGTACCCGAAGCCAATGTGGTAGTCGAAGGCGACGAACGTCGCGTACAGACACAACATGTCGAAGATCCAGAAGCCGCAGGCCAGCACGGCGGTGTTGCGGTAGGCGCCGCGGTGCGACGTCATGCGGCGCATGCCGGCGAAGAGGTTATCGAGCCAGCCGTCGATGTGGCGTTTGTGCACGACCTCGCGCCGCATCACCCGGTTGGCGAGGTGGGCCAGCTGGGTCACGCGGCGCCGCATGCGCGAGCGGTGATTGGAGAGGTAGACGCCGTAGCCGGTGAGCCAGAGGATCAGCCCGATGAGGACGATGCCGACCAGGTAGCCGGCGATCGACTGTCCGCGGGCCACGATCAGGTACAGCATCGCCAGGGCGAACACGAACCACAGCACCACGTAGTTGAAGAACTGCTGCGCGGCGATCGCCACGAAGATGAGGCCGTGGGGCGCCCGGCGCTTGCGCAGGGCGTTGTAGGTCACGACCCAGCCGCCGACGCCTCCGGCCGAGAGCACGTGGCTCAGGGCGAGGCTGCTGAGCGTGATCGCCAGCACCTCGCGAAGGCGCAGGCGGATGTAGAGCACCTTGAGGATGTACCGCGTGAGGTTGGCGTAGCTCAGGGCGGCCAGGCACTGCAGCGCGACGGCGCCGGCCAGCAGCACGTAGCTGGCGTGCGTGAGCAGCGTGAGCGTCTTCTCCGTGTCGACGAGCCTCGGCAGTAGAAGATAGAGGACGACAACGATGACGGCGAAGACGGCGATATGGCGGAGGGTCTTCTTGATCGGCTTCCTCCCCAGTTGGCTGACGCCCGCCAAGCTCATGACAGTACCACACGCCCGGGAGAAGGGGGCGGGGGCCGCCCAAGGCAGGCCCGGGAGACTGCCCGCGGGCGCCGGGTCAGCGCCGGGTCTTGCGCCCGCCGCGCTTCTGGCGGCCGGCCGGAGTTCGGTCTGCGCCGAGCACCTCGCGCTCGATCTCCTGCCGGCGGATCCACGCGTAGGCGGCCGCGGCCGGCACGCACGTGAACGGGATCGCGCAGAGGGCGAACCAGACCCAGCGCCGCGCCTTGAACGTCACGAAGACGCCGTAGACGTAGGTCATCGCCCAGCCGGTGAGCATGGCGATGCCCCAGACCACGTAGACGGGCCTGGGGATGAACGTGACCGCGAAGACCTCGGCGACGGCGCGCACGAGGAACAGAAGGAGCGTGATGCCCGAGACGAGGAAGAGGTTGGCGAGGCGCCGCAGCTCGGCGGCGAGCGCGGGCCCCACGGCGACGCCGCGGTCGTCCTTGTCGTACCTGGTGAAGTCGAGCAGACGGGCCATGGCTCCTGCCTCGCGTGTGCGGCGCCCGCCGGTGGGGCATGAACCGGGGGACGCGACGACGGAGCTAGTCTCAGCGATGGGAAATGCAAACACAACCACGCCCGGCGGTCACGCGGCCGTCTACGACGCGCTCATGTGGCCGTTCGAGCGCGCCGCTCTGGGCGCCTGGCGGCGCCGGCTGGCGGCGCGCGCCCGCGGCCGCGTGCTCGAGGTGGGCGCCGGCACCGGCAGCCAGCTGCGCTGGTACCCCGCCGGCGCCGAGGTCACGGCGCTCGAGCCCGACCCGGGCATGGCGGCGCGCGCCCGGCGCAGCGCCGCGCGCGCCGCCGCGCCCGTCACCGTCGTCGAGGGGGTGGCCGAGAGTCTGCCGTTCGCCGCCGCGAGCTTCGAAACCGCCGTCACGAGTTTCAGCGTCTGCACGGTCGCCGACCCGGCGGCGGCGCTCGGGGAACTGCGCCGTGTGCTGATCCCCGGCGGCCGCCTGCTGATGCTCGAGCACGTGCACCTGCCGTGGCAGCCGGGGCGCCGGCTGCAGAGCTGGGCCGCCCCGGCCTGGGCGGCGGTCGCGGGCGGCTGCCGGCTGGATAGAGATACGGGTAGGTTCGTGCGAGAGGCAGGCTTTTTGGTCCTGCACGAGCGCTCTCATGTGCTCGGCTGGATCGTCGAGCTCGAGGCGCGCAGCCCCGTCGGGTTGCATCGGCCGCCGATCTCTGGTTGACTGGCGCCCAACACGCACAACCGCGGCCTCCCGGCACGCCTCCTCATCCGTTCGTCTCCTCCCATTGTCTTCTAGCGCGGCGTTCGCATGCGGGGAACATGCGCCGGGGCGCGGAACGCCCCGTCGGCACAGGCCTCGCCGCTGCCGCCGGGGAAACCTCGTCGAAAGGACGTTGTGTCCCGACGCCAGAGCTGGATCGCGATCCTCGCCTTCCTCATCGTCGCCACCGCCCTCACCACCGCCCTCGTCACACCCGATGCCGACGCATCGACCCCGCTGCGCGGCAAGCTGCGCGTCGCCACGCGCGAACTGCGCCAGGCGCACGACCGCCTGGAGGCCGCCGAGGCGGCCCTCGCCGCCGCGCTGGCCGGGACCACAGACCCCGTCGGTACGCTGTCAGGCCAGGCCTCCGCACAGCCGGAGACCGCCGCGGCGCTTACCTCCGTCGACCAGCTGAAAGCCAAGGTCGCCAAGGCCCGCCAGGCCGTGCGCGTCTGGCGGAGGCGCGTGCGGCGCATCGCGCGCCGGGTCGGCGAACAGTTGCAGATCGCCGACTGGGAGCGCCACGCCAAGTGGATGCCCATCATCGAGATCGCGGCCCGCAAGTACCACGTGAAGGCCGACGGCATGTACCGCATGATGATGCGCGAGTCCGGGGGTCGCCGCTACGCCGGCGCCGACTCCGTCTTCAAGGGCCTCTTCCAGTACTGGACGGGCACCTGGGCCGCGAGCTGGAACCCCGGGCGCCACGACAGCATCTACGACGGCAGCTCGCAGATCTTCGCGACCGCCTACGCCATCCACAGGGGCATGGGCCCGCAGATGTGGACGACGACCTTCGCCTCGCAGTACTGAGCCCGCGGGAGAAAGCGGCCGCCGGGGCCCTTGGGCTCCGGCGGCCGCTCCCGTTGCGCGGCGATTCGCGGTAGCATGGAGACTTACTCGACGTGCCGAAGTGGCGGAACCGGTAGACGCGCTGGACTCAAAACCCGGTGCCCGAGAGGGCGTGTGGGTTCAAATCCCACCTTCGGCACCACACCTTCCCGCCGGCCGCTGCGCGCCACCGGCGCGCTCGGTCCGGTCCCTCGCCGGCAGGCGCGCGCGCCTCTCATCTGGTAGCATTGCCTTCCCGTTCGTGACTGCGGGCTTGGCCATCCCACCCGTTCTTCCCGGCGGGGCGGGCGACCGCGACGAGGAGCTTGACGCATGACGGTGCGGCTCTTGGGGCTCAACTGCAGCCCGCGCGACAACAGCAACAGCAGCATCATGCTCGAGACGGCCTTCGAGAAGCTCGACGCCACCTACCCGGGTGAGGCCGAGCACGAGACCGTGCACCTGCGGGATCTCCACATCGAGCCTTGTAAGGCCTGCAACGTGTGCGGCAAGACCAAAGACACGGGCAGGTTCATCCCGTGCGTGCGTGCCGACGACGACGACGTGCAGATGGTCCTCGACAAGATGGTGGCCGCCGACGGCCTCCTCGTGGCGACGCCGGTCTACTTCGGGCTGCCCACCGACCTCTTCTCCAAGTTCATCATGCGCACGCGGCCGCTTCGTCATCAGGACTTCAAGCTGGCCAACCGGCCGGTGGGCGTGATGGCCACCGCCGGCCGTCGTTCCGGTGGCGCCGAGACGGCCATCATCGCCACCTGGCTGCCCTTCGTGCGCAACGGCTGCCTCGTGGTCGGCAACGGCGACGGCACCTGCCAGTTCGGCGCCTACGGCTGGGCCGGCGGCCGCGGGCACATCCTCAGCGACGAGTGGGGCCTGGAGCAGGCCTTCCAGACCACCGAACGCGTGTTCACGCTGGCCGGGGTGTTCAAGGCGGGCGCCGCGGCCACGGGTTTCGTGAACCCCATGAAGTTCTCTTACGGTGCGGGGACGCGGCCCTGAGCCATGACGACGGCCCGTCGCGCCAACGAAGTGAAGGACGCAGCATGACCGACGCCGAGACCATCCTCGAGTTCATCCGCGACGAGGCCGACCTCGAAGAAGACGAGGTGAGCGCCGACACGTCGCTGTTCCGCGACCAGCTGCTCGACTCCATGAACCTCACGGCGCTCATCGCCTTTCTCGAGGAGGCCTTCTCCATCAAGGTGAAGCCTATGGACATCGTGTTCGAGAACCTCGACACGGTGAACCACATGCTGGCCTACGTCGCGCGCAAGAAGGCGGGCGATGCCTGAGGCCGGCCCCGGGCAGACCGACCCGCACGACGCCGGCCCGCCGCAGGACGCCGACCAGCGGCCGCCGACGCGGTGGTTCTTCTACGGGCTCGGCCTGAGCCTGCAGACGCTGCTCTGGTTCCTCCTCTTCCTGGCGATCACCATCGCCGTGCTGGTCGGCGGCAAGCTCACCGAGTTCCGCTACGTCGGCTTCTGACGCCTGACCACCCGCCTTTCATGACCGCCGATCTCATGACCGACGCCGTGGCGCGCCTGCGCCGCTGGGCGGCCGCGCGCCCCGCTGCCGTGCTGCTCGTCACGCGCGGCCGCGCGTACACTTACGCGGAGATGCTGCGACGCGCCGCCGCGGTCGCCGCCGCCCTGCGGGCGGCCGGCGGCGACCGCGGCCGGCGCGTCGCCCTCTACCTCGAGGAGTACGACCAGTTCTTCGTCGGCATGCTCGGCGCCTGGCTGGCGGGCGCGGTGGTCGTGCCGCTCAACACCAGGCTGCCG
>Ga0209125_1002831_pt1 | contig 12718 bp, 7 predicted proteins | sample BarGraIncub1131A_FD_184503 | JGI IMG/M metagenome (GOLD analysis project Ga0209125, IMG submission 184503) | Arctic peat soil microbial communities from Barrow, Alaska - Barrow Graham LP Incubations 11-31A (SPAdes) (version 2) | ecosystem: Environmental > Terrestrial > Soil > Wetlands > Peat... | reverse complement strand
AATAGCCCATTCATCGACGAGATCATGACCACCAGTTCGCTTCCGGACATCATGAACCGCGATCAGCAGGGCCGCCTGCGTCGTAAGCTTGTGGTGCTCAAGCTCAGCAAGTGGATTAGCCGCTATGTGATGCAGCTCCTGGACGTGGATGACGGACGTTATGCGAAGGATTTCTATGCCATCGACATGTCGTCCAAGAATCCTCGGTGGCCACCACCCAGCATGTACTAATTTCCAGGATTTCCGGCTGCAGTCGCGCCCTGTTCCCGATCTTCGGCTCTTAGAATAGCTTTCGCTATTCCATCGGCGCTCAGATCGGAAACATTGCATCGACTTCGCGCGGAAATCGATTGGCAAGCTTTGCTGCGCTCGCTTGCGGGGGGATTTGTTAAAAGCGTCTAGATGATATCTACGCTGTTTTTGGGGCACTACACGACGTGGGATTGGCTTGCGTTGCTGCGATTGCTTGCGGGGGGATTTGTTAAAAGCGTCTAGATGATATCTGCACGCTTTTTTGGGGCACTGCACGAAGTGGGGTTGGCAAGCTTTGCTTCGCTCGCTTGCGGGGGGATTTGTTAAAAGCGTGTAGATGATATCTGCACGCTTTTTAGGCACTACACGACGTGGGGTTGGCTTGCGTTGCTGTGATTGCTTGCGGGGGGTGGTGTGGCATTTTCATGGCACACCACATGGAAACCAGCGGCTTATGGCGCGAGATCGACCTGGTTTCGGAGCACCGCTACCCCGCCAAACTTTGTAACCTGGAAACCAGCGGCATCGAAGCTATAGGAGTGTACAATGGTATTGAGAGTTTGGTTGTAGACGATTAGCTGAGCATAATCTCCTGCTGCAGTTCCAGAGCAATCAGCTCCCGAAGCAATCAACAAGTAACCATCAGGTGTTAATGTCATGTCGGCTACACTTTTTAGATGTAGCACACTTGCTCCGACAGGAACTCGCGCAGAGCCAGAAAATTTCACCAAACCCGTATAGCTAGCATCACATTCACCATCCTCGAGCGCATAATCCTGATTGGTTCCGGGATCAATCGCAACGCCTACTACCTTGTTCAATAATGTGGTCCTCACGCTGCTAGACCCTGCTGACAAAGATGCGTAATTGGTGGAAAAATCTAACAATCCTCCTGAGGCATCACTGCAACCACCCAAGCCGCAACTCGCCGTGCTCGTATAGACAACGCCGCCCTTCGCAGACAACGCAGCGCCAACCTGCAGATTCAGCGAATGACTGAGCGTGTATGGGTAGGTACTCGAGCTACGCAAGGTACCCGTGGTTTCGTAGTAGTATAAATTTCCAGCCGTAGTCACTACCATTACCGCGTTCTCACCTGCAGAATAATCCAAATCAACAATATCGGTTCTACTGGACCACTGGGTAAACGAAGGTGAGGCTACCGTTGGATCAACCTTATAGACCGTCGTTCCTTGGAGAACAAGAATGGTTCCATCGGGAAGAGCTGTAAGTTCAGTGAAGGGACTGCCTCCGGAAGTCGTCGCAATGGTCTTCATATAATCCATGCCAGTACCGTTAGGACGTAAAATTTCAATTTGCCCAACCTGGCCAGAATTCTCCGTGGTCGTGGCTAGATAGTATTCGAAATTCTGCTCCGTGACAGAGAATGCATGCAATCCTGCACTATGGCCTGCGGGCCCAGCTGTGACGTTCAGACCAAAGGATATATTACGGCCACCAGCAACTTGATTGAATATGGTATTCGTGCCCAGGCTGTATACAAGGTTTTGTTGTGTTGCGTTGGTGCTCCCCTTCGCAAACACGAGTGCTGTGGTGACTGGTGTCCATGTGGCGTTGCTTACATCGGTAACCTTACTTGCAGATACAGACACAGGCACATCTAAACTCGCAGAAGCGGGTGATACGCGCAACTGCACGGCAATATTATGGTTGCCACTCCCTTCCTTGGCGGTTGAGCTTGCCGAAACAAATTCCACCCAGGCAGTGTCGGCGTCCTTGATCGTCACTTGGTGCTGATTTGCTGCACCGATGTTCATACTTCCCGCATCCCCGATGCTCAAAATCACTGATTCGTCCCCTTCGACCAAATTATCACCACCGGAAGCATTCAACGCCAAAGACTTAGTGCTACCGACGGCCATCCCCGCCGGAAACGTGATGCTAGTGAGCGCGGAATAATCAGAGCCCGAGGCCGTACCGGTTTTTAAAAACTGTACAACTTGCGCAGATGGTAATACTGCCGCAACCGGGCCACTCAATTTCAAGGAGATGGAAGTATTTCCTCCCTCGAGCACTGTGCTGCTAGCGGTGACGAAATCTACGGTGAAATCCGTTAACGCAACTGCGCTGGAGGATGATGCAGCAGCATCTGACATTGGTGCAGTACTGCTGGATAAAATTATTTCACTGGACGCGTCAACCGAACTCGACCCTTGCCCCGACGAAACGGCTTCGCTGGAGACATCAAGCGAGCTACTGCTACTTTGTGGTTGTGCCGTGTCCGCTAGAGAGGATGAAGACCCCGCCAGAATTTTCTGTATTACAACCGTATTACGGTCGATCGATCCAGAAGTGGTACTGGTTTCTGGGGCCTCAGGATCAAATATATCGGTACCGGAAGCGACGAGTTGACCACCAGAGTATATGCTGTAATCCAGCTTCACATTTTGACCATCAAGACTACTCACAACAAAAGACAGCTTGCGTTGTGCGAGTTCAACGCCTGTCCAAGCAAAACTGGTGTCCAGCACCCCATCGACAAAAACATTGACACGCCCGCTATCTAATCCAAGCTCTGCCGGCAAGCTATCCAGGGAGATGTGATATGAAGTCTCGTAATCGGTGGTCACTACCTGCTTACTGGCGCAGGAGGCGAAAAATAGGGCCGAAAATGCGAAACAGGCAAGAAGAAAAACGGAACGAATACGCTGTGGCTTTTTCATTGAATCGCCCGGGTGCGTTGCACTGTTACAGTGGATTGTTGCGGAGTCCCAGACAAAATCGCATAGAGTCCACCTCCTACTGCAGCAGCACCAGCAACAGCTCCACCGATCCAGAGCCACTTATGCGAATGCGACTGAGGCTCTGCGGTCAATGGGCTTCCCGCAAAACCAGCGGCAACCTGATGGCAAGCCTCCGTGAGAATTTGTTCCAGGCCACCCTTGATATCCACAACCTGAGTCTTTTCAATTACCCCGGTGCCTACAGAAATCAACTTGGTATTGAGGGTATAGACATCCCCGACTCTGCCAACAGAACCTGTGACAATTTTATCCACACCAAGAAGCTGGCCCATCTGAATTTGACATTGGGAACCATCACAGGCCCCTGATTGCTGAAAACCCTGCTCGACCAGAATTTGCTGCATTTGGCGACGTTCCAAAATCGTGAAGGAACCTGTATTCGATAGTTCCGATTCCAAGCGGTCGGAAATCATCCGGGCTTCATCAGCGGTAATATTAGAGGAGGCTTGCAAATCCAGGACCGCAAGATTTGTTAAAGGTCCGGCCCAAAGGACCACTAGCGAAATGAGTATGATCTTCAAAAAACGCAAATTGTGACCTATTATTATCAACAATGTACAAAGCTCTTTTGGACTTGTCAAAAGTACGATTAACCCTCCTGAAATAACATTGCGCTTTTCATAACTTAATTGGATATATGTTTTTGAAGTTACATCTCTTCCAGTCGCTTGCCTTTTGTCTCTTTTACGTAGAAAAGAACAAAAAAGATGGAGAGCACCGCAAAAAGGGTGTAGAGACCATATGCAGCAAAGAGTCCAAAGGAAGCGAGAATTATGGGAAAGGTCATGGTGATTGCGAAATTGGCCACCCACTGGGCCGAGGCTGCAGTCGAAATCGCCGCACCACGGATTCGATTATTGAACATTTCACCCAGCAGAACCCAGACCACTGGCCCCCAAGAAACACCAAAGCAGAAAATGTAGGCATGAGCGGCAACAAGCGCTGCAATAGCCTGCCCTGAACTCATTTTCATTTCGCCACCGGGTAGTTGTGCCATGGAAAAAAGCACCGTAAGCGTTCCAAGCGTGAGCGCCATCCCTATGGAGCCGCCTAAGAGCAAAGGCTTCCGCCCGGCCTTGTCAATCAATGAGATCGCCACCAAAGTAGAAATGATATTGATAGTCCCCGAAAGCACATTGATCAGCAATGCTTTCGACTCATCAAAGCCTGCAGTCTGCCAGAGCACTGAGCCATAGTAGAACACCACATTGATACCGACAAACTGTTGGAAAATACTGAGGCCAATGCCGATCCAAACCACAGCAAGAATACTCCCTCCAGAGAATATGTCGCTATAGCGGGGTTTGCGGGCATGATTGATGCTTTCGCGAATCTGGGTTATGGTGGTTTCAAGAACTTCGGGAGCAATCAAGCGCGCGAGGATCTGTCGAGCCTTGGGTTCACGTTTCGCTGCCATTAAGTAGCGTGGCGATTCAGGAATCAGTAATATTAAGCCCAAAAATAGGATTGAGGGAACTCCTTCACTCCAGAACATCCATCTCCATGCGGCAAAATTTAACAGAAAGGGCTGTGCGGAACCTCCTGCGGCTCCAGCAATCCCATAGTTTACCAGAAATGCAGATAATATGCCAACCACAATGGCCAGCTGCTGCAAAGATGCCAGGCGCCCGCGGATTTTTTCAGGGGCAATCTCGGAGATATAGGTGGGGGCTATCACACTTGCCGCACCCACAGCAAGCCCGCCAATCAGGCGATAGATAATAAACTCGAAAACACCCGAGGCAATACCAGAACCAACTGCGCTGACCAGAAAAAGCACTGCTGTGGCGAGCATCACTGGTTTACGCCCCAAACGGTCGGCAAAATTCCCGGCAAACAACGCTCCGACTGCACATCCCAAAAGCATGGACGCCACAGAAAACCCCGAAGCAGCCGAAGAACTATGGAAAGCGCTTTGCAATGCGGCAACCGCACCGTTGATCACCGCACTATCATAGCCGAACAGAAAGCCACCGATGGCCGCTACCGAGCTCAAAAAGAGCGTATAAAGAAACGACTGGTTTATTTTCATGATTGGGAACCTCAAAGTTGCCTGTTAATGAATCCAATTTGGAATATTTTAGGGAATTACTCTGTTAACTCCACCCATGATTCTAAACCGCATTTTTTCCGAGAATTGCGAGTTTGCCCACCTCCCGATAATGCCTGCCAGCAGAATGAAGAGGTTACCCGCTGTGCTTTGTGATTCAACAATACGTGGTTTATGCACGGTCGGGTACACCTTGTTCTGCTGCAGCCCCACAGTTCTTGAAGGTGGAGTTAAACGAGTAATTCTCATATTTTAGCCGTTCTTACCTATTCTACCCTTGTTCTTTCCCCAATGCCAGTACGGCTGCCCAAGAGGGTGCTGTTCATCTTGCAATTATTCTTGCAAGACAACCTTTGAACATCTGTTCTCTTTACCAAAATTCGTTATAGATTCAAAGAGACTCAATAGTCTTCTTGCAATTTTTCAGAATTTATGGGATTGGGCTTTCATGATTTCTGTCTTTCAGTTCTTGGACTACCGGGGATTTTTGCTCGCGCACTTCGAGGAGCGCAAAAGCGAATCACCTTGGTATTCCTTCAAACTTATGGGCGATGCCGTCGGGCTGGATCAGAGTCAGGTCTACCGAATTTTGCAGGGTCAATTGCATATTTCCAAAGCAGCCCTTCCTCGTTTTATTAAATATCTCGGTTTCAACGGGCCAGCCGCACAGTATTTTGAGCTTCTTGTTGCATTTGGCCGTGCACGCAAGGAAACAGAAGCCCAGGTGCTATTTGCGGAAATACTCACCATGCGTGGGTCCCGCTCGAGCACGCTCGAAGACGAGCAGCTTGCTCTTTATAGCGAATGGCAGCATTCCGTCGTGCGGGCCCTCATCGGGGTGCTTTCCATTACGGACAATTACCAACTGCTCGGTCAAAGCCTTTCCCCCCCGATCTCAGCAAGCCTGGCAAAAAAATCTGTCGAGCTTTTACGCCGCCTGAAACTTGTGGAGCGCGACCGCGAGGGGGTATGGAAACTCACCGAAAAAAATATTACCACCGGCTCGACATACCACTCCCTTATTGTGCGGGAATACCAAGCCCAATCGCTACGCCTCGCACAGGAGAGCATCGACCGTCATCCGAAACAACTACGCGACATCAATGTCATTAATATGGCCGTAGATGCCCAAGCATTTGAGGACTGTGTCTCCATTCTCAAAAATGCGCGTAGCCTGATTCGCGAGCGTATCGAAAAAGTCAACCAACCCGACCGCGTGTTACGGCTCACCAGCGCACTTTTCCCTGTCGCCATGACTGACCGGGTGGAGGGTTTATGAGAGTCTTTTTACTCATTGCTGCAAGCGCGATCGCGATTCTATTCAATTCCTGCGCAAACCAGGATGGCACAAGCGCCAAAGGTGGCGTCTGGGACGAGACTGAAAATGGTGTGGCTGTCCTTGTTGTGGATCCACAGGGGAAGCCCGTAGCCAATGCCCGGGTACGCATCATCCCACAGCAGTCATGGGCCGAACATGTCTTTACAGGTCAGAATACGGTTGCGGACAGCGGCCTTACCGATGCAAATGGGTTCGCGCTATTACACACAACATCATGGCCATCCCATTTGGAAATCGATACCAAAGCGGGCATGGCCCGTGAAGCCTTAGGCTCTGCGGACAGCGCACGCCACATAACTCCTCAGACTGCGGCAGCGTTCCATGGAATATTGCTCGCCGCAAGCAAGCCCTGGCCCGACTCCATGCGTATTGCAGGAACCTCGTTCGCCGCCAAGGTGCAAAGCGATGGATCATTCCGTTTCGATCGCCTGCCACCAGGTGAATATTCCTTGGTCAGCGCCACTGCAACCCAGATTCATATTGTCACCAGAGCCTTGTTGGATGCAGGCACCCTGACGAAAATGGATTCCTTGCAACTCGAGGACAAGGACAGTGTCTTGATAGATGATTTCGAGGATCAGATCAGTGCCAACCGCTTCCATGATTTAACGGGCTCGGGGTGGTGGTATACCAGTGCAGACAGCCTGAGCCGGGTCATCCCATCTGAACTTACTACGGCGATGTATAAAAATGCCGAGAGTTGGCACAATACCCGCAGCCTCCATGTGGTCTTTGCGGTGGATTCCACCTCTGCACAGAAGTTTGCTCTTTGTGGATTTGATTTAGGCGAGTCCCGGCTTACGCATCCTAATTCCGCAACCTATGATCTCAGTCAAGTAGACAGCATCACCTTCTGGGCCAAAGGTACCGGGACAATCACCATGCAAGCCAATGGCAGCTTGACGAATTCGGCCGATCAGTTCATCCAACTCAAATTTTCGTTCACCCTGGACACGGCCTGGACGCGCATTGTGGTTAAGCCTTCGCAATGGATCGATGCAGACAGCTTACTTACTTGGCAAGACATAGCCCCATTTGTGAACTCGTTCAACTTCATGAGCAACAGCAATGCGGATCTCTGGCTTGACCAGATCCAGTTTCACGGAATTTCAGCACCAAATCTCTATTCAACTCTGTTGAGGAAACAACCATGAGAAAACTCACCCTATTTAAATGCTTGGGCGCATTTGGCCTCACCGCCAGCGTAGCCTTCGCCACTCCCGTTAGCCTGAGCATTGACGCGAGTGTCACAGCGAAGACTTTCAGCCCCTACATTTACGGAAAAAACGGTGGCATTGCTCCTGGAGGAAACGCAACCAGCCCAGATTCTATCCAGCGTTACAAAGATGCTGGTTTCAAAATACTTCGCCTCAACGATGGCAATAACGGCACCAAGTACAATTGGGAAAAGAAACTCAGCTCGCACCCGGACTGGTACAATAATGTTTACGCTGGTGACAACAACTGGGATCTACGCGCGCAAGAAATGTCGTCCAAGCTACCTGGCGTGCAAGGCCTGTTTCTATTGTCCATGCTTGGTTGGGTCGCAAACAACGATCAACACAATTTCAATGACGGACTCTATAACAACAGCGCTTGGACAGCTGATGTAAATGAAGACTGGGCAGGAACACCCGCAATTACTGCCGCAGGGGAAAGACCAACCGTTCCACATGATTCCACTCTATACCTGGAAAAGCGGACTCCAGACCAAACCTTAGGCATCGTCGACCATTTCTTTGGCACACAGGCAGGCCAATTAGGTCTGAACCAAAATCAATTCCTCTATTGGAATATGGACAATGAACCAGATATATGGAACGGTACGCACAGTGACGTGATGCCCGATACCATGAGTGCCGAAGAGTTCGTGCAAATTTATGTGCAAATGGCTCTCAAGGCCCGCGCTAAATTCCCAAACATCAAACTGGTCGGACCTGTGACCACCAATGAATGGCAATGGTACAATTGGCACAGCGCACTTGTTCCCTATGCTGGCAAAACATACTCGTTCATGGAGTTTTTCATTAAACGCATCGGCGAAGAAGAGGCACTTACCGGCAAACGTTTGCTCGATGTTGTTGATTACCATTTTTATCCAGATTACAAATTGGCAAGCGACATCCCCAACATTCTCCAGTTGCATCGCATTTGGTTTGACAAGACCTACGACTTCCCTAAAGCCAATGGCATGCATACTGCATTTTCTGGAACCAACAAAGAATACATCTTCCAGCGCACCCGCGATTGGTTGAACCAGTATTTACCTGCCAATCACGGAGTTACCTTGGGACTTTCCGAGTGTGGCGCTATCGAAGGCGCCCAAACGGATGCGTCTGTCATCGCAGCATGGTATGCGTCGCAAATGGGCGTATTTGCTAGCGCAGGCGACGTCGAAGTCTTTACCCCTTGGTCACAATATCCGGGCATGTTCGAAGCTGTGCATCTGTTCACCCGCTATGCCAAGTCCAAGAGCCTTCCCGATCAGAACGATGCCACCAATTTGGTTTCCGCATATCCAACCCTGAACGCTGCCAAAGATTCCATGACTGTGATCCTCGTCAACCGCGACCTCGCAAACGACCAGACCATCACCGTGAATCTCGCAGGCTTTACTCAGGGTGGCACTTGGGCTCCGACTTTTGATCTCGCCTATCTTTCAGGTGAGACCTTCAAGTCCGAGTCTGTGAACGGCATTTACAAGAATGCGGTGGACGTGGCAAACGGAACCTTCACGATCACAGTTCCCAAGGTCTCGGTAACAGCAGTTGTGCTTTCCACCGCAAATCCAGGCACAAAGCCAACGTTTGTGGCTCGCGTCATTCCTTCCAGCTCTTCCACTGCCACCAGTTCCTCCTCTTCCGCAGTTGCTGGCGACACAACAGTGGTGTGGGACTACACCCTCGGTGGACAGGTGCAACAGCCTAGCGGTACTCTCGGCGGCTGGCTCTACAACTTCGCAGATGCATCAAGCACCGTTACCGCTTTTGCCGCCGCAGCCATCGCAACAGACAAAGCTTGGCATGTTGTGTACACAGCGGGTGCCTCAGCAACCGGCAACTGGGCCGGTTCAGGTTTCAGCTGGGGAAATACCGCTGCAGGTGCAAACGTAAGCACAATTGATTTGAGCGCCTACACACAAGTTTGTGTGGAATATAAGTCTACTGTAGCATTCAAGGCTGGAATCTCGCAGCCTACCACAGCGGATGCCACCAAGTCCATCGGCTATATGACCGCCACAGAGGTATTGCCTGTCGCAGCGACCATGACTACCAAGTGCCTCGACTGGAGTGCATTCGGTGCAGGTACAGCACTGAACCTCGCCAAGCAAAGCGCTTTCCAGCTCCAGGTTGGAGCCACTGCGGATTACACCATCAACAAAATATCCTTGGTGAAGAAAGCTGTTGTCTCCAGTTCGAGCTCGACTGCAAGCGTACTGACTTGGGATTACACCCTGGGCGCACAGGTAAAGCAACCTAGCGGCACACTCGGCGGCTGGCTCTATACCTTCCCTGACCCCCTTAGCACCATTACTCCCATCACCGCGGCCACGATCACTACAGACAAAGCATTGCATGTTGTATTCACAGGAGTACAAAGCGCCACGCAGACATACAATTATGGTGGATTCGGCTTTAACTGGGGCACTACCGCAACAGGTGCCGTCTTAAGCACAGTCAACCTGAGCGCCTACAGCCAAATCTGCCTAGATTACAAGTCGACAGTTGGCATGAGAGCAGGAATCTCACAGCCCACCACAGCGGATGCCACCAAACAAATTGGCTACATGTCTACCGCCGATGTTTTGCCGATTGCCGCTACTATGACCACCAAATGCCTCTCTTGGAGCGATTTAGGCGCGGGTACTGCGCTGAACCTCGCCAAGCAGACCGCGTTCCAACTCCAGGTGGGAGCCACTGCAGATTTCACCATCTACAAGATCGCACTGATGCCTGGGACCACTGTCAGTTCTAGTTCCTCGGCTACGGTTTCGAGCTCGTCCGTCAAGGCCACGGGCATTCTCACAAGTTCACAACCTGCCACATTCATCGCGAAGGTGATGGGTTCCCAGTTGTTGCTTGACTTGCCAAACCCAGGGACTCAAGAGATCCGTCTGCTCGACCTTCAAGGTCACGTCGTCAAGACCTGGTCCGCGGATGCCTCCATGCGCATCCAGAAGCTTGGCCTCGACAACCTCCGTGCAGGCCGCTACATTGTGCAGGTACCTCAGCGGGGCGCACAGGCTATTCTGATTTTCAAATAACCAAATTATCCTCTCGATATACAAGCAAAAGGGTTGGCAGCAGTGCCAGCCCTTTTGCTTGTATCGACTATCCCATCATTCTCACCATAAACCACAATGTGAGTGATCGCACAACCCGTCCTTTCCCCCCTTTGACTCACCTCCCCTTTTTACTAGACTAAGAAAAAACCTCTTCTTGGAGTTCTTTATGAAAAAACTGTTTCTCATCCTTGCTGTGACTCTGTTTGCAGCATCCGCATGGGCCGGCAATGAGCCTAAATCCCACGAAGCCACCTTCAAGGAAGCCTATTCGGGCTCCGAAGTGACCATCAAGGCAACAGGTATCGGCGCAGACGAAGCAAGCATCGAAGCGGACATCATGAAGTGCGCAGTCTGGTTCGTCCTCGAAGGCGGCACCGACCCCTTGCTCAATACTCCAGATTCCAAAACCGCTTTCGCCTCCATCAAAGAATCCTTCTACGCCATCGACAACATCAAAACCTACGTCACCTGGTCCGCACAGAAAGTCGACATGCAAATGAAGACTGCCGATGGAATCAAGCGCACCCGTCACGTCCGTGTCAACAAGCAAGCACTCTCCGATTTCCTTTCGAGCAAAGGCATTATCAAGGCCACCGCCGATCTGCGCGACGCCCTGGGCAACCCTTCCATCATGGTCATTCCCGAGTGCAAAGCTGGTGAAACCCCCATGCAGGTATTCGACGCGAACAACCTCGCCAAACATGCCGCCGGTGTGATCGAATCCCGCCTGACCCAACGCCAGTACGACGTCATCGTTCCCCGCGGCCAGGATCAGCTCAACCAGATGAACGAAATGCAGGGCTCCCTCGCCGGCCAGGAAGAAGATCCAGCCTACAAACTCGCGTTGACCTTAGGTTCCGACGTGTACATCATTTTCTCCGGCAAAATCGAAGGCGGTAAAGCTTCCGTAGTGGTTAAGGCCTACGAAACCACAACCGCACGCCTACTCGGAACTGAGACTGGCTATTCCAAGCCACGTCCAGGCACCGCCATGGAACCACTGGTCGAAGAAGCTATTTCCGACGCCATCGACAAAGTTCTGCAGCGCATCACCAACTACTGGACCGAAGACCTCAAGAAAGGCATTCAGTACAAAGTCATCTTCAAGATGGACCCATCCACCAAGTCCTCTTTGCAAGAAATTCAGGACGATATCTCCGGCGTGCTCGATGACAATTTCAAAACCAAGGAAAACATCGTCACCGACAAGACCATGGACTACCTGATCTGGGCCAAGCCAAGCGACTTCGACAAGTCCTCCAAGATCGAACGCTTTTTACGCCGCGAAATCAAGTCCGCCAAAATCTCCAAGATCAACATCAACAAGAAGCTGATCATCCTCAAGGTCGAAAAGTAAGCGTTTCTACTTGTCATCCCCAGCACGGGGATCCCATTTTAAGACGAAAAGTCCGTTCCCTCACCGGGGGCGGATTTTTTTTGTTGGGGGCCTAATCCGCAAGCACCTCCTCTATGGGCCCCCCCGCTGCAACCAGGCTACGCCTGTTTTCCGCTTCCCCCCAACTGCGCAGAGTGATCCAGCGCACATTATCCCTTACACTGCTCCGCCATTTTAATATCTTCCTTGAAAAGAGCAGTCTTCAACGAGAGATGACCATGAACCGGAAACTATTCGTATTGTGCGCCGCAAGCTTTGTTGCCTGTGCCAATGCCGCAGACGCAAGCCTCACCGATCTTGCAAACGACCCCGCCTACCCGTCCCAGATGTACGTGGTGGGAGTCGGTTCCTCACCCGTGAGCCAATCCGACGCAGACAACCTGGCCATCGGACAGATCCAGAAGCAGATCACCGTCACCGTCAAAGTGAACCAGGAAAGTGCCACCCAATCCAAGCGCGCCAATGGCAAAGAGGATTTGCAACGCTGGCTTGATTCGCGTACCACCATGAATTCCCGCGGAGACATCCAAGGCGCCGACGTCGTCAAGCGCTTCACCAAGGACAAGAACTTCATCGCAGTCGCGGCCCTCAGCAAAAGCAAATTCGCAGCGCAAAAACGCTTGAACATGCG
>Ga0209125_1002829_pt1 | contig 12728 bp, 15 predicted proteins | sample BarGraIncub1131A_FD_184503 | JGI IMG/M metagenome (GOLD analysis project Ga0209125, IMG submission 184503) | Arctic peat soil microbial communities from Barrow, Alaska - Barrow Graham LP Incubations 11-31A (SPAdes) (version 2) | ecosystem: Environmental > Terrestrial > Soil > Wetlands > Peat... | reverse complement strand
ATGTGACGCTTGCTAGCGTGTCTATCTTAGTAGCGGTCGGTGGCTGGGTACCATTACTTGTTAATAGTGAGGCGGCTAGAAGCATATCAGCCCAACAATTACCAGATGTTATCAGCACACTTCAAACTATAGCTTTAATAGGGTTAGTTATAACAGTCTTGCTGACCTTTAAAATGTTGCCACCTCGCCCTGAACGATACAAGCGCCGTCGCACTTTTTGGATGTTAGCACAGTGGGCTTTAATGCCAGCTACGGCTATTGTTTATAGTTCTGCTAGCGCATTATACTCTCAAGGACGCTTGTTCTTGGGCCGATACTTAGATAAGTTTGATGTAACTGAAAAGGCTACTCATCAGTCTGTTGCTGAAGCGAAACAGGTTGCAAAAGAGAAGCGTTATCAAAAGTAATATCACTCAAGCCTAAATATAAAAAAATAGCACTCCTTAAATGGAGTGCTATTTGGTATATGAAGCTAGAACTTAAATAGTACGAATGCGCATCTCGCGCTTCACTTGTTGTAGTGTTTTGTCATATTCAAAGCCAAGGCTAAACCGCTCAAGTTGGGAAGTGGTGGTATTGATTGGTTGTATCTGTTGCTTATTACGCATTGTTCTATATTAGCATAAGTGTCATAAAATGTCAATGGAACGGGTGCATTGCCATTATTCAATTGGTGATATATATTATTTGCAACTGAGCATAAAAACCAAGTGGAAAACTTATTAATAATGTGGGTAACTAACTAATAAAAAACTCACCACTTACGTGATGAGTTAATGTCTAATATGGTGGGCCCTAAAGGATTCGAACCTTTCACCTCCACAACGTCAATGTGGCGCTCTAGCCAAATGAGCTAAGAGCCCATATCGTCATTTAGAATACCAAAATGACGGTGTTGGTGCAAGGATATGATACTATATTAGTTGAACGAAGACGTAATCTAACCAATTACCGAGTTCCGTGGGAGTGATAGCGTACGTAACGTCGTCTCATAAGCGCCCCCGTAGCTTTATGCGAAGGAGGGAAGTCCGGTGGAACCACTCTCCAGAGCTTTACGCGAAGGTGAGCCCGAGACATGCGATATATAGATTTAAATTATATTTAAAGCTAGTCATCGCATGTTTTTATTTTTTAAAAGATGAGGAGTAGTAAAATGAATGACGAACAATTGAATATTATGAGGCACAGTATGGCACATATTACTGCTGCTGCAGTTCAAAGACTTTGGCCAGAGGCAAAATTTGGAGTTGGGCCGATTGTCGAAAACGGCTTTTATTACGATATTGATCTTGGTGAAACAAAGATTTCAGAGGCAAACTTTCCAAAAATTGAAAAAGCGATGCGGGGTATTATTGAATACGGCGATGATTTTGAGCAATCTGAAATGCCGATTGATGAGGCTATAAGTTGGGCAAAGACTAATAATCAGCCATATAAAGAAGAATTATTGAATGACCTAAAACGCTCAGGTACGACAAACGCCAAAGACCTTGATATGGACGAGATTGGCGTAGCGACTGACGGAGAATCAGTAATAAAGTCAGTCACTTTTTACAAAAATGGTAACTTTGTCGACTTATGTCGAGGTCCACATATTGCGAATACTAAAGAAGCTGGTGCTTTTAAATTAATGCGAGTAGCTGGCGCCTATTGGCGCGGCAAAGAGACTAATCCACAGATGCAACGGCTCTATGGTGTGGCGTTTGCAACTCAAGTAGAACTTGATGAATATCTCGAGAGGTTAGAACAGGCAAAACTAAGAGACCACCGTATTCTTGGGCCACAACTGGGTATATATATGATTTCCGATTCAGTTGGCCAAGGCTTGCCGCTTATGATGCCACGCGGAGAAATGGTTAAGGATCTATTGATTAGATATATGCGACAAGAAGAGGAGTCAAGAGGCTATCAATATGTTGAAACACCTGTACTAGCACATGAGAGCTTATATAAACGCTCTGGTCATGCTGATCACTATAGCGATGCAATGTACAAACTCAAAGATGACGAAGGCCAAGTTTTTTATCTAAAACCAATGAACTGTCCTCATCATCATATGATTTTTGAGAAGATGGTTAATAGCTATCGTGATTTGCCGTTTAAATTAGCTGAAGCAGGTAGAATCTATCGCAAAGAACTTTCTGGCACATTAACTGGTCTAATTCGAGTTCGTGGTCCTATCACTCAAAACGATTCACATATTTATGTGCGTCCAAGCCAACTAAAAGACGAATTTATTAAAGTTCTTGAGTTATTCAAATTAGTTTACGAAACGATGGGGATTAGTGATTATTGGTATCGTTTATCTTTGCCTGATTTTTCCAAAGATAAATATGATGGAGACAAAGATCTATGGCTTCAAGCTAGCGATGCTATTCGTGATGCTATGCACCAATTTGGGGCTGAATTTATTGAAGTTGAGGGTGAGGCGGCATTTTATGGTCCCAAAATTGATGTCCAAACTCGTAATATATTAGGTAAAGAAGATACAATTGCTACTTCGCAAGTAGATATCTTGGTACCTTATCGAATGGACTTAAATTACATTGATGAGGTTGGTAATAAAGTTAAACCTATAATTATTCACCGGGCAATTCTCGGTTCATACGAGCGATTTATAGGGATGTTGATTGAAAAGACCGCCGGTTGGTTTCCGTTTTGGTTGGCGCCTGAACAGGTTCGTATATTGACCATTAATAATACGCTAAACGATTATGTCGATGAAATTAAAGTTGTTCTTAATAATATCATATTGATGAAGCCACTTAGACATAACGAGCTTCGTTATTCAGTCGATGAGCGGAATGAATCAATTGGTAAAAAAATTCGTGAGGCCACAAACCTAAAGATACCAATTCAACTGATAATCGGTCAAAAAGATAAAGATGCTCGTGAAGTGAGCGTCCGTACTCAATCTGGTGAAGAAAAAGTTGCTTTGGACAACTTGGTACAGTATTTATCAGCTTTTTAATATGTCGATTAATAATAAAAGACAAACTATTGCAATAGACATAGATGATGTCTTGGCTCAAAGTGCAAAAAAAATTATCGAGTATAGTAATAAGAAATGGGGGATGTCTCTAGCGGTAGAAGACTATAATGAGGATCTTAGTAAGCTTTGGCAAGTCGATCATATTGAAATGAAACGTCGCGTTGATGAATATTTTGATTCTGGCGTGCTTTCTGTGTACGAGCATGATCCAAGTGCGATGCTTGTTTTAGATAGATTAAAAAATAAATACAATCTAATAGTGATTACTTCTCGAAATAATAGGACAAAAAATGACACGATTGATTGGATTAATAATAAGTATCCGGGAATATTTGAAGGAGATCACATTCACTTTGCTGGCTTTTGGGATAATATTTCTGATGGTAGCGCGATATATTATACAAAAGGTGATCTTGTTAAAAATTTAAATGCAGATTATCTTATTGATGATCAATTAAAGCACTGCTTATCAGTATCAGCATTAGGCATGAAGTCTATTTTATTTGGTAATTATTCGTGGAATAAATCAGATAATCTGCCACAAAACGTGCAACGTGTTGAAAATTGGTTAGATATTTTGAGGTATTTTGATGAATCTGCATAAAGAATTACCGCTCGTAGTCATTGTAGGTCCAACAGCTAGCGGAAAGACATCATTGGCAATCGAAATAGCCGAAAAATATGGCGGTGAAATTATTTGTGCTGATTCACGGTCAATATATAAAGGAACCGATATTGGAACTGCAAAACCAAGCGAACAGGATAGGCTGAGAGTGCCGCATTGGGGGTTAGACTTAGTTGAACCTGGCGATTATTTTTCGGCAGTCGATTTTAAAACATATGCCAATAACAAAATAAAAGAGATAAAATCCCGAGGAAACATTCCGTTTATCGTTGGCGGAACTGGTCTTTATGTTGATTCAGTTGTTTTTGATTATCAATTTGGAAAAAAGGCCGATATAATTTTTAGAGAAAAATTAGAGGCACTAACACTTGAGCAATTGCATGAATATTGCAAAAATAACAACATAACATTGCCAGAGAATCAAAAAAATAAACGATATGTTATTCGCGCCATAGAACAAAATGGGTTAAATGTGTCAAAACTTGATTGTCCAATTGAGGATACAATAATTATAGGACTATTGGTTGATAGAGAATTATTGAGGTCTAGAATTGACACAAGAGCTGAACAACTATTTGACGATGGTGTTGTTGATGAGGCAAAAGTGTTGGGCGAAATGTATGGATGGGATAATGAGGCTATGAAAGGAAATATATATCCATTAGCCCATTCTTATCTGTTAGGCGATATATCTTACGAAGAATTAAAAGCTAAATTCAAAATTTTAGATTGGCGTCTTGCTAAGCGTCAAATGAGTTGGTTAAAACGAAACCCATATATAAAATGGCTATCGGTTAATGAAGCAAGAAAATTTCTATTGAATCAACTCGCAAAGCGTAGCTAGGCATGTTATTATAGAACACGAAAGTTATACGGGGTAATTAAATGATTGATGCGCTATTTGGTTCAAAAACTCGAGTGAAGTTGTTGCATCTTTTTCTGAATAATCCAGGCCAACCTTTTTATGTCCGCGAAATTACTAGAAAAATAGATGAGCAAATTAATTCAGTTCGACGTGAACTTTCAAATATGCTTGAAGTTGGCATTATTACTAGCGATAGTTCGGATAATAAGTTATATTATCAAGTTAACCAAAGATATGACTATTATGTACCGTTAAGGGCTATTTTTGGAGATACAAAAGTCGACATTAATAACATTTCTTTTGTGTCAGATATTGGTTCAGATAATGAATATAGTTCTATGATTCAAGCAAACATTGGCCTGCGACTTGTAGTATTCGCTGGTGTTTTAGTAAAGGGCTCAACTGCATCGGTTGATATACTATTAGTTGGCAATATTTCACCTATTAAGGTTAAATCTATTATAAAGCATATTGAAAAATCCGAAGGTCGCGACATCAATTACACTGTGTTATCATATGATGAGTTTTATTATCGTCTCAGTGTTCGTGATAAATTTATCACTGAAATTTTAGGTAGTAAACATATTGTAGTTGTGGATAAAGATAAAGTACTGAATTAAAAGAGGAGAATAAAAATGTTTGATATTGAATATAAAGGTGCTAACTGTGTTGTGATTAGCACAAAAAAATCTAAATTGATTATTGATCCAAAATTATCACTCGTTGGCCTTAAAGATTTGTCTGTAAAAGACGCAGTTGAACTTGCTACCGAAGAAAGATTTATTGTAAATGATACTGAAGCGATGATAATATTAGAGGGGCCAGGTGAGTATGGTGTCGCTGAATTTGATATTACTGGTATAGCAGCAAGGCGTCATTTAGACAGTGAGTCCGAAAATAAGATTTCAACGATGTATCGCGTTGAGATTGGTGAAATACGGATTGGGATTATCGGTAATATTTATGAGAAGTTGTCAGATGAGCAACTTGAGCAACTTGGCGTTTTAGATATCTTAATCTTACCAGTCGGTGGAAATGGTTACACGCTTGATGCAACTGGTGCCGCCAGCCTTGTGGGCATGATTGATCCAAAGATCGTAATCCCTGTTCATTATGCGGACAGCTCATTAAAGTACGAAGTGCCACAGAATGAATTAAAATCATTTATCTCTGAATTAGGTGCGCCAGTTGAAACAGTTTCGAAGTATAAATTTAAACAACTGCCTATTGCACCAGCTACTTTGTCGGTTGTTGAAATTACTCGTAGCTAATCATTATGTACGCTAATGAAAAACTCCTCATATACGAGGAGTTTTTCATTTTATTTGAACAAAATTAGGTTAGAATGTTTTTCTTTTTAAGTGTGCGGATAGCTTGAGTGCTGAGAGTCATCGTAATTTTTTGACCATCGACTTCAAAAGTTTTCTTTTGTAGGTTAGGCTTAAAAACACGATTTGTGCGACGCAAAGAGAAACTCACATTGTGGCCAAATTGTTTGCCTTTTCCGGTTAATTCACATCGTGCTGACATATTTTTTCTTCCACTTATATTTGACAATCTTTATGAGTATAGTGCTTTTTATCTTATACGTCAAGGATATATGACGATAAATAGACCTTAGTATGCCTCAACTGCTATAATTATATATAATGAATGTTGATATTATCTATCTATTAATTGTGATTGTTGTTGTCCTTATTTCGATGACACTTCACGAAGCGATGCATGCCTATGCTAGTTATTGGCTTGGCGACGACACAGCTAGATTGTTGGGTAGACTAACACTTAACCCAATTAAACATATCGACCCAGTCCTGACATTAATGCTTCCAATTATGTTGGCAGCTGCTGGCGCACCAGTATTTGGCGGTGCCAAGCCGGTACCTATTAATTCAAATAATTTACGTTTTGGCGAATGGGGATTGGCGATTGTTGCAGCCGCTGGGCCACTTACAAATTTTATCATCGCATTTATAGCAGTTGGCGTATGGGCATTATTGGGTACGTCAAATCAGGGTATACTTGGGCAAATACTATTTATTGCGGCATCTGTTAATTTAGGTTTTTTTGTTTTTAACATGATTCCAATTCCGCCACTCGATGGCTCACGCATATTATATGCTTTAGCCCCTGAGTTTATTAAGCGTGGCATGGAGGCGATGGAGAAGTTTGGAATAATCATTGTTTTTGCAATTGTGTTATTAGCCGGAACAGCTTTGGAAACCTTTATGGGTAGCTCAATTAATTTCTTTTTGAATACTTTTAGCCACGTATTCGGAATTTAAAAATGTTATAATAGATATGTCCCGGGGCAAACCTAGGCGTGTATGATTTTCCTGAATATCATTTAGATAGGGAACTCTAATTGTTTATCTCCTTGGAGATAGGTTGCGAGTACCCACCTTGCCTATACGGTAGGGAATATCTCTCGCCAACAGAATGTTCCGGGACTTTTTGTATGTTTTTGATATACTTATTACTGGTAGTCCATTAGGTGATCGCCCCGCACCCAAAAAGTGTTGGAGAGGAAAGTCCGGGCAGTATAGAGCATGGCAGTCGCTAACGGCGACCGGGGGTGACCCTAGGGAAAGTGCCACAGAAACGAAACTACCGTCCGTAGCCTTGTGCGAAGGATGGAAAAGATGAAACGAGTGAGGTAAGAGCTCACAGCAGACTATGGTGACATAGGATGGAGGTAAACCCTGGCAACTGCAAGGAGATCTGCATAAAGGATTGCTCGTCCGCAGATCGATGTCCGCTTGAACGTATAGGCAACTGTATGGCTAGATAGATGATCATCCAAGACAGAACCCGGCTTATCGATGGACTGCCAACTAAAAACGACCACAAATATCCAGTGGTCGTTTTTAGTTGTGTTTTATTTCTAAACTAATTTTATAGTTGAGATTCTTTTACGATTTCAGCAAATGCTTTAGGTTCGCTGACAGCTAACTCAGATAAAACCTTACGATCAATTTGAATGTTAGTCTTTTTAAGGCCACTGATTAATTTGCCATATGTTACACCTAATTCGCGGGCTGCAGCGTTGATGCGGGTTATCCATAAACCACGTAAATCTCGCTTTTTATTGCGTCGATCGCGGTAAGCGTAGGTTAGGGCTTTTATAACTGCTTGTTTAGCAAGTCTAAAAGAACTAGTTCGGTCATGTTGCATACCTTTAGCTAGTTTTAATATTTTCTTGTGCTTGGCTGTCGCTGGGACGCCTCGTTTTACTCGCATATGTTTTCTCCTTTAAATTCCTAGGGCTCGTTTAACATTTTGGATCATCGCGCCCTTAATGACTGCTGTCGTCTTTATGGCTCGTTTTCGGCTTTTGCTTTTTTTAGCAAGCATATGGTTACCAAATGCTCGGCTACGTGTTAATTTACCAGTGCCGGTAATACTAATACGCTTGCTAGTTCCTTTATGGGTTTTCAATTTTGGCATTATTTACTCCTTACTACTATGCTCAGATTACGTCCTGCCATCTGAGGCTTTTGTTCTAATATTGCATCGTTTTCAAGTAGCGCAACGATTCGGTCGATCATTTCATATCCTAATTCTTGGTGGGCCATTTCTCGTCCACGAAAGAAAATAAATATTTTTACTTTATGACCAACTTTTAGAAAATCACGAATCTTACGAAGTTTTATTTCTAGGTCGTTTGCACCGATCTTTAAACTCATGCGCATTTGCTTTAATTCAACCGTTTTGGCATGCTTCTGGTTTTTATGCTGTTCTTTCATCTTCTGGTATTGGTACTTGCCCCAGTCGACAACCTTTGCAACAGGAGGATTAGCGTTTGGAGATATTTCGATTAGGTCAACTCCGGCTTCTTCGGCGATTTTTAACGCCTCAGATAGACTCATGATACCTAATTGATCTCCATCCGGCCCGATAACACGTAACTGCTCAGCTCGAATTTCTTGATTGATACGAATTGAATTACTGATCGTTGGATCTCCTTGATTGAATCTTTTAACGGTTGAACATTACTCGGTAGTATTTTATCAGATATAATACAGTAGTTCAAGTGTTATATTTATCATTTACGATATTGTAAAGCTTCACTGATATGTTTAGGCGATATATTGTCATCACCAGCAAGATCGGCAATAGTTCTTGCAATTTTAATTATTTTAAAATAGCTTCTTGCGCTTAATGATAAACGATTAGCAGCTGTTAGTAGTAGGGATTTGGCTTCGTTTGATAATGAAGCGTATTTTTTGATGTCACTATTATTAAGTGATGCGTTGTAAATAGTACTATTATTATATCGTTTATTTTGAGTATTTATTGCTTTATTTATTAAATCTGAAGCTGTAATATGTTGACTATCAGACAACGATTCAGCATTTAATAAAAGTTCATTTGGCACTCGTGAAACATTTACTACTAAGTCGATTCGATCCATGAGGGGTCCAGACAATCGCTTTTGATAAGCTAATATTTGCATGCTCATGCAGGTACATTCTTTTATATTATCGCCAAAATAACCGCATGGACATGGATTTATAGTTGCTACTAGCATGAAATCAGCTGGATACGACACGTGTGCATTAACCCGACTTATGTCGATTTTTCTATCCTCAAGTTGGCTGTCTTAGTGATTCGAGTATTATCCTTGGATATTCAGGCAGTTCATCAAGAAAAAGTACCCCGGTGTGAGCAAGGCTAATCTCGCCAGGTTTTGGTTGATTTCCACCACCTACGATTGATATCAAACTAGCTGTGTGATGTGGTGATCTAAAGGGTCTTTGGCTAATTATTTCGCCATCTACTTTGCCTGCAAGGCTATGAATTTTTGTAGCAGCCAATTGTTCCTCTGGTTTTAGGTCAAGTAATAGGTTAGTCAATGCCTTTGCTAGCATCGTCTTGCCCGCTCCAGGCGTTCCGGATAATAAAATGTTATGATGACCAGCTGCGGCTATAATCATGGCGCGTTTGGCTTGCTCTTGGCCTTTAATGTCATCTAGAATAGGTGAAACTAACGGTCTCAATATGGTGTTATGTGGTTCTGTCCTTGTGTAGGGCTGGATATTTGCTTCATGTTTAAGATGTAAAAATAATTGTTTTATTGATGAAACACCAAATATATTTATACCCTCAACTAATCCAGCTTGTTCAATATTAGGTAGTGGTATATATGATCTTTATAGCCAGCCTGTTTTGCTTTTTGAACAATATTGATCACGGCTTTAATCGGTCTCAAATTACCATCTAGAGCTAATTCACCAGCAAATATGGCGCCGTCGAGTTCTTTTTGTTGTAACTGACCACTTACGCACAAGATAGCTAGTGCAATTGGTACATCATAATGAGCGCCGTCCTTTGGTAGTTCGGCTGGGGCTAAATTAATAGTAATTCTTTTTTTGGAAAATCGAGCATCGAGTTGTTGATTGCACTTCTGACGCGTTCTTTAGCCTCGTCGATTGCCTTATTATCCAAGCCAACAATTTTGTAGTGACGGAAGTGCTTTAGTCGTGTCACTCTCAACTTCAATAATCGCTTCATTAAAGCCAATTGGCGCAACCGTCATAACTCTGGCAACCATAAGTTTAATTTAAGCATAACTAGTAATTATATACAACCTATGCTATGATAATTAAGTTACGTTGGGGCTGACTATAGCTTTCGACGAAGGGATTTTAACATATTATTTTGCAAGTCGAAAGCACGCGTTAAGTGCACAATTTAATTGCAACATTTATTGCAAAAGCAAAAAGCTACGTATCTGAGATTGCATCTGGTTTTGCCAGTGCCTTCCAAATGCCAGCTCTAGCAACAGCTCGGATTTAATCTGAGCCATCCTATTATCCAGGCGGCATAGAGGTATTAGGGTGTTATAAATATGTCGCTTACTTTATTGATGGGGAGCAACGTCACTTTAGAAAATAATATTGCGTGACTGCCAAAGCGTTTTTTGTTTAACTTATAGCTTTGAGGTCATAAAAACACAAGCTAGACTACACTTGTAGATAAATAATAGGTTACCTTTCGGACCGGGGTGCGATTCCCCGCAGCTCCACCAATTTGATTTTTTACACAAAATAAAACAACCGCCTGCGAGGAACGGTTGTTTTTTTGTGGAGTTTTGATTTTCTGTTTATTTTTGGCTTCTGCATAATTTTTTTATTCAGAAGCTACCCCTATAATATAGTGCTATAGTGCTTGTGTCAATAATAATTATTAAAATCTATTAGTAAAAAATACTACGTGTGGATAAGTATTGTTTGGAGAAAAATATAACAAAAGTATAATTTTATATCAATTTTTATACTAAAGAGTCTATTACTAGAAATTAATTTTACTAATAAGCTTGTCGAAAAGTTAGATCAACGTACTAACTATATATAGAATGGAAAGTCATTGGTTTAATAAATAGGTTATTATCGTTACGATTTTATAAAGTATTGTATTAATCATTTAATTAAGTTTGTTTATAGAAATGTTGGCATAGTAAAAATTCGAATTGCTATGTTTAAAAAAATACACAAAATCATCAGCCGAATTGATGATGATATGCTTTTTGAAAGGCCAGTGAATACAATATATCAAGAAAAATAAGCAGGTAAGTAATATTTAAAATAGAACAATAAAATATATAGCATAAACACTAAAGACACAGAGTAGCGGGGGTTAAATAAGTGGGTATAATAATTTATGTAGTAAATAATACAATATTGTATATTTATGTATTATGTGTATCCCTATCTTAATATTAATGTAATTGTTTTGTATATTGTTACAAATACATCAAAAGCTGAACGCGATTTATTGACCCAGTAAAATACTTATGCTATGGTATTAATAAGCTTTTAATTTAAAACAAACACTATAAAAAAAGAGCTAGAACCTATTTAAAATTTAGTAAGATTCTGATCGTATTTTTTGGCGAAAATTCGATGACGACACTAACACTATTATTGTTTTGCACATGCAAGACACGCACTTTCGTGTTATGTATTGGCGTCATCGATGCTTCGCCAAATGGCGTTAGCGAGTTTACTAGTACTGATATCTTTAGATATATGTGGAAAGTAAACTAGTTGTATGTATGCCCCGAGATTTCTCGGAGCGGTCAGTACAACAGCCTGCAGCGGTAGGTTGTCCTTAGTTCACACGCTCAATTTTTAATATGTGGCGTTTGCTGCAACTAGGACATATAGATCTATCGCTCAGGCCTGTTTTAACTCTTACTTTAGAATGATATAATTAACTATATTAATGCTAAAGATAATTATATCAATCACAACAGTCGTAAGCCTCTGCTTACTCTTTATACTACTTAATATTACTAAGCCAGCAACTACTGGGCCTTTTGGTATATTAGCTATTTTCAGTTTTGCGTATTTGTCATCATTTGGATTGGTGACATTTTTTTTGTACGGGACTAGTTATATAGTTGCTCATGCATCTGGAGTTTTTATTTTTAGAAAACCCGTTAGGGCACTTACATTAAAGCGATCTTGTTTTTTCTCATCTATTATAGCCGCCACACCAGTTATGATAATTGCCCTAAAGTCAGTAGGCGTGGTTGGGTTCTATGAATATTTTTTGGTAATAATATTTGTCGTAATCGGTTGTTTATATATTTCTAAACGGATTATTTAATTTATTGACATAAGCTAAATACAAGCGTGATATAATTACAGATATGAAACAAGAAATACCAGCACAGAACTTACGACCTGAGCTTCCACCTATTCGGTATGACTACAATCCAGAGTTGATTCCTAAACTTTCAGGAGGTGAAACAGACTCAAAAGATTACGCTGAACGCTATAATCAAAAGGGTGAAAGTGTGGCTGCAATATCTGAAGTAATTTTATCAACAGCCCTACCAACACCTGTAGTTAGTACTGCATCAGTAGACGATGTTACAACAGTTACTAGCAATCCAGTTATTGCTAGTGATGATGATTTAATTGAGAAGGAATGGGTTGAAAAGGCAAAAAAAATTGTTGCCGAGACGCGAGATAACCCGCATAAACGAGACGATGAGGTTAATAGTTTACAAGTTGATTATTTAAAAAAGCGTTATGGGAGGAAGTTAGGCGTTACTGAATGAAGTTTCGTCTAACTAGGTAAACTTTGAATGATAAGTAATATAGTTACAATACTAGCCATCACAATCGTCATTGTTGGTATATCTATATTCGTTTTTTTACAATATAGAAATGTTGTTCGAGAGGCAAAAAATTATGAACGCGGTCTTAAGATGGTACCGATGTATATTCACATAC
>Ga0209125_1002828_pt1 | contig 12730 bp, 10 predicted proteins | sample BarGraIncub1131A_FD_184503 | JGI IMG/M metagenome (GOLD analysis project Ga0209125, IMG submission 184503) | Arctic peat soil microbial communities from Barrow, Alaska - Barrow Graham LP Incubations 11-31A (SPAdes) (version 2) | ecosystem: Environmental > Terrestrial > Soil > Wetlands > Peat... | reverse complement strand
AACCTTGGCGACGGTACGTGCCTACGTCGACGCCCAGGGAACCGAAGCGCAGCGCGAACGCCGCCCCTCGGCGGACGCCAGCCAGGCGGTCGCCAAGCCAAAAGCGAAGCGCCCCCAAGGGATTCCCTTCGGTCACAAACCGCCCGCTTGACCCCTCCCCCTGGTCGGCTTCGCCTATAGGTTCGCAAGCGAACCAGTCGGACTAGCAAGGGGAATGCGTGGGCACATGTTCAAACGCCTCAAGGGACGCAGGCACGAATTGTCTTCATCGTAACAACGTCACTCAGGGAGCATGCCCCGAAAAATGATCGTCAGTAATCGGAGCGCATGAAACCAACCAAATCCGTGCGCAGGGCTTCGCGGCCTCGACAGGAAAGCCCTCGTACGGCCGTATCTTAGCCGAGAACTGGCCTTTGCATCGGGCGTTTCAACGATGCGCGAACATTTGCACCGACTGACGGAGGCCCAAGCAAAGCGCTGGCCTCCGCGTCACCTTACTGCCATCCGTCTTCTGGCCGCATCAACAAGCGTCGCAAAAGACGGCATTCAATGCTAGCCTGAACAATCAGCGAGCTTCTTGACCTGCGTCAGGACGCTGCAGCCTTGGGCGTTGCACGCCGGTGTCGTAAGAAAATTCTAAATTGAGGACTTCGCATGAGCGCTACCGATCTGTTCAAGTGGTCCGACGACTTCAGCGTCAATATTCAGGAAGTCGATGAGCAGCACAAAATATTGGTCGGCTTGCTTAACCAGTTGCATGTAGCCATCCTGGAGCATCACGGCAAGGCCACCTCACGCGAGATCCTCGACCGCCTGGCAGAATATACGCGCACCCACTTTATGCTCGAAGAGAGCCTGATGCGCCTGACCCATTATCCGGGCTTCGAAATCCACAAACAGCAACACGAGGACCTGATGGAGCAGGTGCAAGCCCTGCAGTACAAACTCGATAACGAAAACACGACGATCACCTTCGAACTGTTGCACTTTCTCAAGAACTGGCTGGTCCAGCACATCAACGAGAGCGACAAACGCTTTGGCGCCCACTTTCAGCAAGCCGGCTTGGTTCAATACACGGCATGGACCAAGGAAGTCGAGCAGACGATGAAAAAGAAAACGTGGTGGTGGAAGTTCTGGTGAACACATTCGGCAACGCCGCTACAGATACTTCCCCGCCCAGCCAAGGCCGGCTTCGGTGCCTGCCTGCGGTTTGTACTCGCACCCGATCCAGCCGGCATAGCCGAGGCGGTCAAGCAGCTCGAACAAATACGGGTAGTTGATCTTGCCCGTACCCGGTTCGTGCCGCCCTGGACTATCGGCCAACTGGAAGTGGGCAATGCGCCCCAAATGGGTTTCGATGGTGCGCGCCAGATCGCCCTCCATGATTTGCGCGTGATAGATATCGTATTGCAACCAGAGATTCGGCTCGGCCAACTCGGCCAGCCACCCGAGCGCCTTTGCCGGCGTATCGAGCCAGAAACCCGGTAGATCGACGCGGCTGTTGATCGGTTCGATGAGCAGGCGGATCCCGTTTTCGCCCAGCCGTCTTGCTGCATGGCGTAGATTGGCCTTGAACGTCGTCCGAATATCTTCCTCAGCAACGCCGGCAGGCGCCAGCCCGGCCAGACAATTGAGCTGCGCGCAGCCCAGCTGCCGCGCATAGTCTATTCCCTGCTCCACTCCCGCTCGAAATTCCGCCTCGCGCCCCGGCAGACAGGCGATGCCTCGCTCGCCGCCGTCCCAGTCGCCGGCAGGCAGATTGTGCAGCACCAGGGTCAGGCGATGCTCGCGCAGCAAGCGCGCCAGCTCGCCGACATTGTGGGCGTAAGGAAACATGCATTCGACGCCGCGAAAGCCCGCGTGTGCGGCGCGCGCAAAACGCGCGGAAAAGGCGACGTCGGTAAACAAGAAACTTAGATTGGCGCAGAAGCGGGGCATGAAATTTCCATCAGCTATAATTCCGACAATTCTGGTCAGGAAATCAATTATGGGCAACCGTCTCTCGAAAATTGTCACCCGTACCGGCGACGCTGGCACGACCGGTCTCGGTGATGGCTCGCGGGTCGCCAAGGATAGCTTGCGCATCGAGGCGATCGGCGAAGTCGACGAACTGAACTCGACACTCGGCGTACTGCTGAGCGAAGAACTTCCCGCCGCCATCCGCGACGCGCTGACCGGTATTCAGCACGACCTCTTCGACCTTGGCGGCGAACTGTGCATCCCGACGATGAGCATCATCAGCGAAGCGCACATCGCGCGTCTTGAGGATTTCGTCGAAGCCTTCAACGAAGACCTCGCACCGCTTAAGGACTTTATCCTGCCTGGCGGCACGCGGGCGGCCGCGTTCACCCATCTCGCGCGCACCGTCTGCCGCCGCACTGAACGCCGCGTCGTGCACCTGGCCCACAGCGAGGCGGTTTCCGACTTCGCGCGCAAATACCTCAACCGCCTCTCCGATCTCCTCTTCGTACTCGGCCGGGCACTCAACAAGGCTGGGGGCAGCAGCGACGTACTGTGGATACACGGCAAGGATCGTTAGTGCGCCGCGGGGAACGGCTCTCGCCGCGCCAAGTGCCATCCTGTTAAGTCGCTCTTAAGCTTCCCCGGCTAGAGTGCATGGCACCTAGACGAGGAAGCCATGCGACGCTTACTGATTCCCTTTTTCCTGATTGCCTGCGGTTTGAACGCCCACGCGGTTGAACCCGCGACAAACCATTCCCCGATTCCCCTTACTGCCCAGCAAGCGAGCGCGCTGGGTGTCGGCACACAGGCGCTGATAGCGGCCGGCGCCGGCCTGGACGATGGCCGACCGGCATTGGTGCAGGTGCCCAACGAGCAATTACGCGTCATCGCGGCGCCGCTGGCTGGCCTGATCGTGCAACTCAACGTAGCCCCCGGCGAAAACGTCAAGAAAGGGCAGCCTCTGGCGCGACTGACCAGTCCTTCGCTGCTCGCCGCCGAGCGCGACTATATTCAGGCCGGGCAGCAGGCACAGCTTGCCGCACAAGCGGCGAAGCGCGACGAACAGTTGTTCAACGAAGGCATTATTGCCGAAGCTCGCCACCAAGCTAGTCGCAGCAATCACCAGCAGGCTGCCGTGGTACTCGCCGCTCGCCGCCAGGAACTGCGCCTGGCCGGCGTCTCGGACAGCGGATTGGCAAACCTGCAGAAAAACCAGAGTCTGCCCGGCGAACTGACGATCCTTGCGCCAATTGACGGGGTCGTCCTCGAACAGAGCGCACAGATCGGTCAGCGCATCGAAGCAGCTAGCGCGCTGTTCAAGATTGGCAAGCTTTCCCCTCTGTGGCTGGACATTCAGGTTCCGGCGACGCTGGCCGCACAGCTGCATGAAGGCCTAATCGTTCTCGTCCCGTCCGTTGGCGGCAGCGGCAAGGTGATCAACATCGGCCACCAGATCAGTACGGCCAGCCAGACAATCAACGTGCGCGCCCGGCTCGACACCGGTACCCGAAAGCTCGTTCCGGGACAGATGGTGGAAGCCATTCTCAGCGTCCCTTCCAACAGCATGGCGTTTCGCGTCGCCCTGACGTCGGTGGTCTATGTCGACGGCAAGGCCTTCGTCTTTATTGCCGAGCGCGACGGCTTCCGTCCGTTGGCCGTGAAGGCGACACCGCAGGCCGACCAGCGCGTCCTGCTTGAATCGCCCGCACTGACGCCGACGACCAGCATCGCGGTAAAGGGTCTTGCCTCGCTTAAGAGCATCTGGCTCGCTGAAAAAGACAAGAAGGCGCCATAAGCCATGCTCGCTCGCCTGATTGGTTTTTCGCTGACCCAGCGCCTCCTCGTCCTGGTGCTTACCGCCCTGCTCATCGGCGCTGGCGCGCTCGCCTTCCAACAACTGCCAATCGACGCCTTCCCCGACGTATCAACGACACAGGTCAAAATCATCATCAAGGCGCCCGGCATGACACCGGAGGAAGTTGAGACGCGCATCACGGTGCCGATCGAACAGGAAATGCTCGGTATTCCGCGCCAGCGCATCCTGCGCGCCGTCTCGAAATATGCGCTGACCGACGTCACCATCGATTTCGACGACGGCACCGACATCTACTGGGCGCGTCAGCAGGTCGCCGAACGCCTGAGCAACGTGATGGCCAATCTGCCGGCGCAAGCTGCCGGCGGTCTGGCGCCGATCACCACCCCCCTCGGCGAGATGTTCATGTTCACCGTCGAGGGGCCGCTCTCGCTCGAAGAAAAACGCAGCCTGCTCGACTGGACGATCCGTCCACAACTACGCACACTGCGCGGCGTCGCCGACGTCAACAGTCTGGGCGGCCATGCGCGCACCTTCGAAGTCGTTCCCGATCCAGCCGCGCTCAACGTGCGCGGGCTGACGCTCGATCACCTGAAGAAAGCGCTGGAAGGCAACAACCGCAACGACGGGTCGGGGCGCCTGAGCGAAGGTGAAGAGACCCTGCTAGTGCGCGTTGAAGGCGCCATCCGCTCGCTCGACGACGTTGGGGCCATCGTTGTCTCCGCTAAGGCCGGCGCCGTCGTTCGCGTCAGCGACGTGGCCACGGTGAAGATCGGCAGCCTCACCCGCTACGGCGCAGTCACCAAGAATGGCGAGGGGGAAGCCGTCGAAGGTCTGGTCCTCGGCCTACGCGGTGCGAACGCACAATCGGTAGTCACCGCGGTACGTGCCCGACTCGCTGAAATGGAACCGATGCTGCCGGCCGGAACCAAGATCGTGCCGCTTTATGACCGCGGCAATCTCGTCGAGCGCGCCGTCGGCACCGTGTCCAAGGCGCTGCTCGAAGCCATCGTGCTGGTCGTCGTGCTGCTCCTCGCCTTCCTCGGCAATCTGCGCGCGGCGCTGGTCGTCGCCACCATCCTGCCGCTCTCGGCGCTGTTTACCTTCATCCTGATGAACACCTTCGGCCTCTCGGCCAACCTGATGAGTCTGGGTGGGCTGGCCATCGCCATCGGCATGCTGGTCGATGCGGCGGTGGTGATCATCGAAAACGTCGAATCCCATCTGACGCAGCCAGGCGCCACGCAAAAACTACCGCTGCTGCACGTCATCTACCGCGCAGTGCGCGAAGTGGCCGCGCCGGTAGCCTCGGGCATCCTGATCATCATCATCGTTTTCGTGCCGCTGCTGACGCTGGAGGGGCTGGAAGGAAAGATGTTCATCCCGGTCGCGCTGACCATCGTCTTTGCCCTCTCGGCTTCACTGATTCTCGCGCTCACGGTCATCCCGGTACTCGCCTCGATGTTCATGAAGCGCGGCGATCATCATGAGCCCTGGCTGGTCAGAAAGCTCAACGCGATCTATACACCCTCGCTCACCTGGGCGCTCGCCAACACGCGCACGGTCGTCATCGGCGCCTCGCTCATGCTCGCGGCGGCAGCCGGTGCCTATCTGCTGCTTGGCAAGACCTTCATGCCGACGATGGACGAAGGCGACATGGTGATGCAGCTCGAGAAGCTGCCGTCGATCAGCCTGGAACAGACGATCGAGCTCGACACCCGCGTGCAGCGCGCCATCCTGGAACGAGTGCCGGAAGTCAAACAGGTCGTCGCCCGCTCCGGGGCCGACGAGCTGGGCCTTGACCCAATGGGACTTAATCAGACCGACACCTTCCTCGTCCTCAAACCAATCGCGCAATGGCGCGAACCGGACAAAGAGTGGCTAGCTGACCAGTTGCGCGAGGTGATGAAGGATTTCCCCGGGATCACTTACAGCTTTACACAGCCGATTGAAATGCGCGTCGCCGAAATGCTGACCGGCGTGCGCGGTGACATCGCGGTCAAGGTCTTCGGCCCGGATCTTGGCGAACTTGATCGCCTCGCCGGCGAACTCGAGTCCCTGCTCAAGAACACCCCGGGCAGCGAGGACGCTTTCACGCTGAAGAACGACGGCGTGCAGTATCTGCGCGTCGACGTCGACCGTCTGGCCGCCGGCCGTCTCGGGCTCAACACCGACGATCTGCAGTCGGAGCTAAAGAGTCTGGTCGAGGGGCAAGCTGCCGGTCTAGTCATCGAACCGGGACGGCGCACGCCACTGGTCATTCGTGGCGCCGGCGGCGACAGCGGGGTGCGCGACAGCGTCGACCGCTTCAGCGCGCTGCGCATCACCCTACCGGATGGCAAGACGGTGCCGCTGGCACAGGTGGCCAAGATTGAGCGCATCGAAGGTCCGGTCAAGGTCGACCGCGAAAACGCCCAGCGCTATGTCGTCATCCAGTCCAACGTCCGTGGTCGCGACCTCGTCGGTTTCGTCGAGGAAGCCAAGCTGGGCGTCGCACAAAAGATCCAGATCCCGACCGGCTACACGCTGGTGTGGGGCGGCCAGTTCGAGAACCAACAGCGCGCGGCGAAACGCCTGGCCATCGTCGTGCCGATCGCGCTAGCGCTGATCTTCCTGCTTCTTTTCTCGACCTTCGGCTCGCTCCGCCAGGCGGCACTGGTTCTCTCCAACGTGCCCTTCGCCATGGTCGGCGGCATCTTCGCTCTGCTCGCCTCCGGCGAATACCTATCGGTGCCGGCCTCGGTCGGCTTCATCGCCCTGCTCGGCATTGCTGTGCTAAACGGCGTGGTCATGGTCACCTATTTCAACCAATTGCGCGCACAAGGCATGCCGCTGACGCAAGTCGTCGTCGAGGGCGCCAAACGCCGACTGCGTCCGGTGATGATGACCGCCTCGATTGCCGCCTTCGGCCTCGTGCCCTTGCTCCTTGCCCGTGGTCCAGGCTCGGAAATCCAGAAACCGCTGGCCATCGTCGTGATCGGCGGTCTGGTGACCTCGACGCTGCTCACACTGCTCTTGCTCCCTATCCTGTATCGACGCTTCGAGCAAAAACCGGGAGAACCCTCATGAAGCAACCGGACGCCTGCCTAATGCTCCTCTTCGCACGCGAACTGGAGGAAATGGTCATCGACATCCTGCTTGAACGCGACGACATCGTCCGCCGTTTCGGCTCGCAATCGATCGACGCGCACGGCGCCCGCATCGGCTATGCCAATGTTGCCGAACAGGTACGCGGCCGCTCGCAACGGGCCGAGTTTCAACTGCTGATGGCGCGTGAGGACATCGACGACCTCCTCGCTTCCCTGCGTACGCATCTGCCGCGCGCCGAAATCACCTACTGGGCATTACCGCTGCTGACCTACGGGAGAATCGAATGAAGCGCCTGCTACTTAGCGCTGCCTTGGCAATCTGCTTCCACGCACAATTTGCGCACAGTGCCGAAACGACGCTCCCCTACCCGGCCGATCTGCCACCGCTCGATCAGGCCCTGGGCGCGATTCGTCAGGCACCACAAACGCTGGCGGCACGAGCGATGATCGAGGCCGGTGCAGCGAACCGCGACAGTCTGGAAGCCGGGCCGCATGAATGGGCGATCCGCGTCGAAAGCACGCAACGCAACGTCAACTCGACGCAGGGCAACGCCGCGCAGCGCTTCACCGAATGGCGGGGAACGCTCGAACGCCCGCTGCGTCTGCCCGGCAAGGTTGCCATCGACACGCAGATCGGTGCGCAAGGCGTCACGCAAGCGAAAGCCGCTTTCGGCGACGCCATGCACGAAACGGCGCGTGGCCTACTCAAGGGCTGGCTAGGCTGGCTGCGCGAACGGGAAGCGGCCCACCAATGGCAACTGCAAGCGCAATCACTGGCCAAGCAACAACAAGCTACAGCGCGCCGCGTCCAAGTCGGCGACGCGCCGCGTCTGGAACTGATGCAGAGCGAAGCCGCCACCGCGCAAGCGCAGGCCGCACACGAACAGGCCAAGCTGCGCACCGCGGTGGCAGCGGCAGATCTCCGCGCGCGCTTTCCGGCGTTGACGCTGCCGGAAAGCATCACCCTGAGCACCCCGCAACCGCTCGAAGGCAGCCTGGCGCAGTGGCGCGAGCATCTGCTTGAGCACAACCACGAACTGATGCTTGCCCGCTCGGAGAGCCAGCGCGCGCGGCTGATGGCCAGTCGCGTCGACGCCGAGCGCATGCCCGACCCGAGCATCGGCGTTCATGTCGGCTCGGAGCGTGGCGGCGAAGAACGGCTGACCGGACTGAGCCTGTCCATTCCGCTCCCCGGCCAAGCCCGGGCCGCCAACGCTTGGCGGGAAACGGCCATGGCTTCGGCCGCCGCACAGCGGGAAGCGGCAACGACGGCGAGGATCAACGCCGAGATTGCCGGCAGCTTTGCCGCCGCGCAGGCTTCCTATGAATCCTGGCGGCTCGCCGAAGATGCCGCACAACGCGTTGAACAGGCCGCCACCCTGACGGCGCGGGCACGCACCCTGGGCGAAGCCGGCCTCGGCGACGTCTTGCTCGCCCAGCGCCAGGCCAACGAAGCGCGGCTATTGGCCAACAGCGCGCGGCTTGATGCGCTCGAAGCACGTTACCGCCTCGCTGTCGACGCACACCAGTTGTGGCCGAGCCCCGACGAAGATCACGCCGACGGGAGTTGACGCCTGGGCGCAGTTCAACTCGCCATTTCCGCCGCCGTGCCGACCAGTGCGCATACCCCTTGCAGTGCGGCGAGAAATGCCCCTTGCACCTGTGCCGCCGCCACCTCTGCGCCATTAGAATGCAGCACCCGCGTGGCGCAGGCGTCACCTGCAACCTGGCAGCGAAAGCCAAGATCGAAGGCGGTGCGTAGGCGGCGCTCCGCTTGAGGTGGTGAAGCAATACATCGAGCAACAAAAACACACATGATGAATATCGATGAGAAACCGGGATGGGTTCGCATTTCTTGCGCGGGGGATGCGGCCGGCACGTCGAGTTGCGCTTGAAAAAAGTGATTCCTCACGATCTTTACCTTTGCAACAGCAAGACGTCTGGTGCGCAATGTGAAGCTCGTCTACCGCCTCGTTTGCCCGGACAGCTTCAGGTTCGTGAATTCAGCGCCGCCGCATCGTTATTGCTGGCCCAATCCAGAACAAATGGCTGCTGTCGGTTGAGCACAAAATAATCTTGCGTCAGGGCTTGCTCGAATGACTATTAAAAAGGCGATGAACGGATGAAACGCGCTGGCACCCCGACCTTTGTCCTGCCCCTTCCCTTGGTGGTAACGCCGGGCGAAGACCGGATACTGATCGGGCGCATGGAAGCCGGTCGGCGCTTGTATAACGCCACCCTGGACGAAGCCTTGCGCCGCCGGGGGCTGGTGACGCAATCGACAGCCTGGCAACACCCCCGGACGATCACCGACAAGAAATTGCGCGGTAGCGAATTTAAGCGGCTTTCGAAAGAAGCCGGCTTCACGCCAGCGGCGATCATCACATTTGCCCGAACCTGCAAGAACGAAGCGGACTGGAAAGACCGACTTGGTTCGAACGTCACCCAGCGTATCGCGGAACAGGTCTTCGCGGCCATGCAGCAATACGCCTTCGGCAAACGCGGGCGGCCACGGTTTAAGGGGGTGAATCGTCCCCTGCATTCACTGAAAGCAACGACCAACGCCGCCAACATCATTTGGAAACGAGAAACCGGCTGCGTCGAGTTTGGTGAACTCACTCTCCCCGCTTTGTTGCCCTCCCAAGCGCAAGACCCGTACCTGCACCAAGCGTTGACCGGCAGAACCGAGTATTGCCGCGTGCTGTGGCGGAACGTGAACGGCTCACGCCGCTGGTTCGTGCAACTCATGCAGGAAGGTGTTTCCCCAGTAAAGCACGAGCAAACCTGCGGTGAGATTGTCGGTCTAGACATCGGCCCGAGCGCGATTGCCGTCGTTGGCGATCATTCGGCTTCGCTGGTGAAATTCTGCGAGTCTGTCATTCAGCCATGGAAAGAAACCCGCCGCTTGCGACGGGCCATGGATCGCTCGAAACGCGCCACCAACCCGCAATGCTTTAATGCGAACGGGACATGGGAAAAAGGCCTGAAATTCAACCTATCCAAACGCTATTTGGCTCTCCGTACCGAGTATGCAGAAAGGGAACGCAAGCTGGCCGCCGAGCGCAAACGCGCCCATGGCGAACTGGCGAATCAGATTCTTGGACTGGGAAATATCATCCAGTCCAAAACCTTGTCTTACCTTGCCTTCCAGAAGCATTACGGCAAGAGCGTGAAAGTCAGAGCACCCGGCATGTTTGTCGAACAACTGCGTCGCAAGGCTGAAAGTGCTGGCGGCACGATGATTGATTTGCCTACCGGGTCGCTGAAAATGTCGCATTACGACCATCCCAACGCAGTTTGCACGAAGAAACCGCTTAGTCAGCGGTGGCATGTGCTGGGGGATGATTCGGATGGGCTGCAGCGGGATATATATTCCGCCTTCCTCGCTCGGTGCGCGATGCGCAATGAGCACCACCCATCCCCTATCGAAACGATGTGGGCGGCTCAGAAACCTGTGCTGCTGCAAACGGGGTGGCTGCGTTCCGAACCTGCAAAGATTGAGCCCTTGGGCAAAATCACGGTGCTCGCACTGTCAGAGCGGGTCGTTTGCAAAAGAGGGCTTGCCATCGGTCATTGCCTGGATGCTGTAGCGCCGACGCGAGAGCCAGGAGACCCCGATAAATTCGCCCTTAGAACCCCCTGCCTTTAGGCATGGGGAGATTTAGAGGATAATCGCCCGATGCGCCTCCTCCTGGTTGAAGACGACCCCCTGCTCGGTGACGGCATCGAGGCAGGCCTGTGCCAGGCGGGTTTTACCGTAGACTGGGCACACGACGGACGTGCCGCCGAAAACGCGCTACGTGCGGAGGAATTCTCGGCCGTCGTGCTCGATCTGGGCCTACCCGGCGAACTCGACGGCATGGCCGTACTCAGCCGTCTGCGCAACCGCGGTCAGGCCGTGCCGGTGCTCATCCTGACGGCGCGCGACACCGTGCCCGACAAACTCGCCGGACTCGACGGCGGCGCCGACGACTACCTCGTCAAGCCCTTCGACCTCGACGAACTCGCCGCCCGCCTGCGCGCGCTGATTCGCCGCAGCCATGGTCGCCCGACCGCCTTGCTGAGCTACGCCGAGGTCACGCTCGACCCGGCCGCGCGGCGCGTTACCGCTAACGGCCAGCCAGTCGAGCTGTCAAGCCGCGAGTTCGCACTGCTCGAAGCCCTGCTCGAAAACAGCGGCCGCATCCTCGCCCGCAGCCAGCTCGAACGCCTGATTTACGGCTGGAACGAGGAGCCGGAAAGCAACGCCGTCGAGGTGCATGTCCATCATCTGCGTCGCAAGCTTGGCGCCGAGCTGATCCGCACCGTGCGTGGCGTCGGCTACACGATTGGGACCGCCGCATGAACGTGCCCAGGCCGGCCGGCTACTCGCTGCGCCGACGCCTGCTTTGGCTGTTGCTGACGACCATCGCCCTGTCGTGGCTGGCCACTGTCGGCGCAGTCTTCCTGCGCGCCCACGAGATGGCTGACGAACTCTTCGATGCCCAACTCGTACAGATGGCCAAGAGCCTGCTGGCGACCGTCGCTGCACGTCCCGACGAAACCCCGCCGACGCTCGAAGCGGCGGCCTATGGGCACACGCAGGAACTCGTTTTCCAGGTCTGGCGACGACACGACGGGCACGCGACCTTGTTGATGCGTTCGGCCGACGCACCGCAGGCGCCGCTCACCGAAGCCGAAGGTTTCAGTGAGCGCGATTGGGGCCAGCAACTGTGGCGTTTCTACAGTCGGCGCGAACAGCTCGACGATGGATTCTACGAAGTGCAGCTCGGACAGCAGCACGCTGTACGCTACGCGCTGGCCGAAGATGCCACACGGCACATCCTCATCCCGCTGCTCGGCGGGCTGCCGTTGCTGGCACTAGCCATCTGGTTCGCTGTCGGCCGCGCGCTGCGTCCGCTACGTACCGTGACGAAAGCGGTTGAAACACGCCAGCCCGAGGCGCTCGATGCGCTGGCGATGCCCCAGGCGCCGCAAGAAGTGCAGCCGCTGATCGACGCCCTCAATGAACTCTTTGCCCGCATTCGCCGCACCCTCGACAGCGAGCGACAATTTACCGCCAACGCCGCGCACGAGCTACGCACGCCGTTAGCCGCGCTGAAGACGCAAGCGCAGGTGGCCTTGCGCGCCGAAGCGGAAAGCGCGCGACAACGCGCTTTGGGGCACGTCATCGAAGGCGTCGACCGCATGACGCGGCTGACCCAGCAGCTACTCACCCTGGCGCGACTGGACCCGGAGAACATGGCGCGCAAACACCGGCCCGTCGAACTCCATGCCTTGGCGATGCGGGTCGCTGGATTGCTCACCGCTGCCGCACACGCAAAAAACATCCGTCTATCCATCGAAGGCGCAAGAGAAGCTACCATCGAAGGCAATACAGAGTTGCTGCAGGTCCTGTTAAGAAACCTGCTCGACAACGCCATCCGCTACACGCCCGAAGGCGGCGCGGTCACGGTCTCGATTCAGGGAGAAGGAAATGCGCTCGCACTTGCCGTTGCCGACAGCGGCCCGGGCATTCCGGAGGCCGAGCGCCAACGTGCTTTGCACCGCTTCGAGCGCCTCGGCAACAGTCGTGGCGAAGGCAGCGGGCTGGGCCTATCGATTGTGGCACGCATCGCCGAACTGCACGATGCCGGATTCCTGCTGGAACAAAGCGAAGCTGGTGGTCTGCGCGCCAGCGTCCGTTTCGGCGGCTAGACACGCAGCAGCACGCAGCTGGGAATATTGACGTCCTCGCCTACCTGGAGGAAGGCGATTCCTACGGCGCTAAACAAGGGCAAACTCCTGCGTAGTCGCTTCGGCGGGTTCCTGCTTCGCTGGACGGCCCGACTGCACCCTTCCTCCACAGGCCAACACGGCATATCCT
>Ga0209125_1002826_pt1 | contig 12738 bp, 12 predicted proteins | sample BarGraIncub1131A_FD_184503 | JGI IMG/M metagenome (GOLD analysis project Ga0209125, IMG submission 184503) | Arctic peat soil microbial communities from Barrow, Alaska - Barrow Graham LP Incubations 11-31A (SPAdes) (version 2) | ecosystem: Environmental > Terrestrial > Soil > Wetlands > Peat... | reverse complement strand
GTCGCCTTCACCCGCGACCCCTCCACCGGGGAGAACTACTTCTACGGCGAGTACCTGGTGAACGCCCAGGGCGAGGACGTGGTGGCCGGGATCCGCACCCCGCAGCCGATCAACAGGGCGAAGCACAAGAAGGGCGACCTCCCCTCCATGGAGGAGGTGCTCCCCGAATGCTACGGGCAGCTGGCGAAGATCAGGGACATCCTGGAGCGCCACTACAAGGACATGCAGGACATAGAGTTCACCATCGAGAAGGGTACCCTCTACATGCTCCAGACCAGGAGCGGCAAGCGGACCGCCAAGGCCGCCATCAAGATCGCCGTGGACATGGTGACCGAGGGGCTCATCGATGAGCGGACCGCGGTGCTACGTGTGCAGCCGAACCAGCTCGATCAGCTGCTGCACCCTTCCCTGGATCCCAACGCCGAGAAAAAGGTCATCGCCAAAGGGCTCCCGGCTTCCCCGGGCGCGGCCTCGGGGGAAGTGGTCTTCACCGCTGATGAGGCGGAGTCCGCCGCCAAGCTCGGCCTCAAGGTGATCCTGGTCCGGGTGGAAACGAGCCCCGAGGACATCCACGGCATGCACGCGGCCCAGGGGATCCTGACCGCGCGCGGCGGGATGACCTCCCACGCGGCGGTGGTCGCGCGCGGCATGGGGAAATGCTGCGTCGCCGGCTGCGGCGACATCAAGGTGGACTACGCCGCCGGGCGCTTCGTGGCGCAGGACGGCACCGTGGTCTCCAAGGGTGACGTGCTCACCCTGGACGGCTCCACCGGCGAGGTGATGCTGGGCGCGGTCGCCACCGTACCCGCCGGGGTGAGCGGAGACTTCCGCACCCTGATGGGGTGGGTGGACAAGTTTCGCCGCATGAAGGTCCGCGCCAACGCCGACACCCCGCATGACGCCCGCACGGCGCGGGAGTTCGGCGCCGAGGGGATCGGCCTGTGCCGGACCGAGCATATGTTCTTCGACGCCACCCGGATCGCCGCGGTGCGGGAGATGATCCTTTCGGCCGACATCGAGGGACGCCGCCGCGCCCTTTTGAAGATCCTCCCGATGCAGAAGGGGGATTTCATGGGTCTCTTCCGGGAAATGAAGGGGCTCCCGGTCACCATCAGGCTCCTCGATCCGCCGCTGCACGAGTTCCTGCCCCAGGCTGCCAAGGACATCGACGCCCTGGCCGCCACCATGGGGGTCTCCGCCCAGACCTTGCGCCATAAGGTCGATTTCCTGCACGAGTTCAACCCGATGCTCGGGCACCGCGGCTGCCGGCTCGGGGTGACCTTTCCCGAGATCTACGACATGCAGGTGCAGGCCATCATGGAGGCGGCCTGCGAGCTGGTGCGGGACGAGGGGTTCAGCATCGTGCCGGAGATCATGATCCCGCTGGTGTCGATCACCAAGGAGCTGGGGCTCATGCGCGCCAACGCGGTCGCCGTCTGCGAGGATGTCATCGCCCGCTACGGCGTCAAGGTGGAGTACCTGATCGGCACCATGATCGAGCTGCCCCGCGCGGCCATCATCGCGGACAGCATCGCCTCCGAGGCGGATTTCTTCTCCTTCGGGACCAACGACCTGACCCAGACCGCCTTTGGCCTCTCCAGGGACGACGCCGGCAAGTTCCTCCCTTTCTACGTGGAGAACGGCATCCTGGAGGACGATCCCTTCGTCACCCTGGACCAGGTGGGAGTGGGCGCGCTGATCAGGATGGGATGCGAAAAGGGGCGCCAGACCCGGCCCGGCATCAAGCTCGGCATCTGCGGGGAGCACGGCGGCGACCCCGCCTCGGTCATCTTCTGCGATTCCATCGGCCTCGACTATGTTTCCTGCTCGCCGTTTCGGGTTCCCATCGCGCGCCTGGCTGCAGCCCACGCCACGCTGAACGGGTAGTTCCTCCCCCCACCTCCCGGCGCGGCACGCTGCCGGGGGTGGGGGACAAATCGCCTTGACAGGTTTGCAGAAAACGTGTCAAATACGGCATTCACCTGCCGGGTGCGCGCACGCGTCCCCGGCGGGCTCAAAAAAAGTTGTTAACGGGGGAACGAGGAAATGGCTAACGGTGTGGTCAAATGGTTCAACGACGCGAAGGGTTTCGGATTCATCGAGCAGGATAACGGCGAGGACGTGTTCGTGCATTTCTCCTCCATAATCGGGGACGGCTTCAAGTCCCTGGCAGAGGGGGACGCCGTCTCCTTCGAGGTCACCCAGGGCGCCAAGGGGCCCCAGGCCTCCGGAGTCGAAAAGGTCTAGTGTCAAGGCCGGTTGCCAAGGCCCCGAAGCGTTTTCGGGGCCTTTTTCGCGGCTGAAGCTTCCCTCGGGGCAGGTCCCGGCCCGCTGTAACCGAAGCTTTCCCCAACCTGGGGGAATGTCCGCCTTGATGTTCGGGCACTTTCCCATCACACCCGGTGACCTATGCGCATCAACGATAAAAGCGAGTCCCGCGCCATCGCCAAGAAGGAGCAGGGGGGGGGCGCCAAGGGGGTCGGGAGTTCCAGCGGCGCGCTTTTCGCCGGTCGGCTCACCCAGATAGCCAAGGGGAGCTCCGACTACGTGGGGGAGCTGCAGCGGCTCAAGGAGGAGATCGACAAGGTAGGCTCCGTCCTGGAACAGGAACCGACCATCGCCCATTTCAAGGAGTTCCGGGATCTGATCGGCGCCCTGGCGAAGAAGGTCTCCGCCGAGGCGTACCGGGTCGAACTGATCGGTGGCGGCCTCTCCGGGCGCACCCACGAGGTGATGACCGTCATCGACAAGGAGGCGGACCTCCTTTACCATCTGGTCATGCGGGAGCAGAAGGATCATATCAGGATCGTTGCCCAGATCGTGAAGATCAAGGGGTTGGTGGTCGACTTCCTGCTCTAGGGAACCTCGCTCGCCGGACAAAAAAAGGGACTCTGAAGAGTCCCTTTTTCTTTTCTTGGGTTTTGGCGGCCGCCTTCAGCGGACCGTGACGCTCAGCTTCCCCACCTGGGAGATCTCGGCGACCACCAGGTCGCCGCTTTTGATGGGGCCCACCCCCGCCGGGGTGCCGGTCAGGATCAGGTCGCCTGGCTCGAGGGTGAAGATGGAGGAAAGGTAGCTGATCAGCTCGGGCATGGGGTGGATCATTAGCGCCGTGGAGCCGTCCTGGCGCGGCGCGCCGTTCACCCAGAGCTGGATCCGGAGCTCTTCCGGTCTGGTCACCGAGGCGGCGGGGACGAAGGGGGAGAGCGGACAGGCGGTGTCGAACCCCTTGGCGATCTCCCAGGGGAGCCCCTTCTTCTTCTGCTCGGCCTGAACGTCCCTGAGCGTCAGGTCGATGGCGACCCCGAAGCCGGCGACATGCTCCATCGCCTCGCCCGGGGGGATGTCCTTCCCGCCGGTGCCGATCAGGAGCGCCAGTTCGGCCTCGTGGTGGCAGTCCTGGCTGTAGGAAGGGATGACGATCTGCTCCCCCTCGCCGATGACGCAGGAGGCCGGTTTCATGAAAATGATGGGGCGCTCCGGCGTCTCATTGCCGAGCTCCCTGATGTGGTCCGCGTAGTTCCTCCCGATGCAGAGGATCTTGCCGATCGGGATGCCCCCCTGGTTTCCCCGCAGTTGTGCCGTCTTCATGGTCTCCCCCCCCCCTTTTTTCTACCACTCTCCGTTGGCGGCCCTCACGTGGCCGTCGGCCCGGCAACCCTGCCAGGAACCGCGCCTCTTCAGTTCGTTCACCACCCGGTACCACATCTGGTTGTTCTTCAGGCCCCATTTGGGGGCCACCATGATCGCCAGCGGAGCCGAGCCGTACAGCCTCTGGATGGAGACCTGGGGTGGGAGTTCCTCGAGGAAGTCGCAGATCCCCGCCAGGTACTCGTCGAGTGTGATCGGTTGGTAAGCGCCGCTTCGGTAGAGATCGGCCAGGCGTGTCCCCTCCACCGCGTGCAGCTGGTGCAGTTTCAAGGAACTGACCGGAAGCCCAGCGATGAGCCGCGCGCTCTTCAGGAACCCGGCGCGGGTTTCACCCTGGAAGCCGTAGATGAGATGGGTGCAGATGTCGATGCCGCGCCCGGCGATGCGCTCCACGGCGTTCAGGTAATCGGCCAGGGTGTGCCCCCGGTTGATTCCGGCCAGGATGGCGTTGTCCATGGACTGCAGGCCGAGCTCGACGCAGACGTACCTGTCGCGGGCGAGTTCGCTCAAAAGGTCGATCGCCTGGTCCGTGATGGAGTCGGGCCTGGTGCCGACTGAGATCCCGACAACGTCCGGGTGGTCAAGGGCGCGGCGGTACAGGTCGGAGAGCCGCTCCACCGGCGCGTAGGTGTTGGTGAATTTCTGGAAATAGACCAGGAACTTCTCGCTGCCCAGGCGCTTGCGGTGGTAGGCCATACCGGCGGCCATCTGCTCCTCGATCGGGATGACGGCCTCGGTCCCCTTGGGCGAGAAGGAGCTGTTGTCGCAGTAGATGCACCCACCGGTGCCGCGGCTGCCGTCCCGGTTCGGGCAGGTGAAGCCGCCGTCCACGTTCACCTTGCTCACCCGGCAGCCGAAGCGCCGGCGCAGGAAGGAGCCGTACGGGTTGAAGCGGAGTTCCTTATGTATCAGATCGCTTGACATGTCAGTCGCCCGAGTCCAGGGCCGGAAGCAGCGCCAGGAGCCCCTTGACCGCCTCGCGCGGCTTTTGCGCCGACATCACGGCGGAGATGAGGGCGACACCTCGCACCCCGCTGGAGACGGCCTCGGCGCAGTTTGCAAGACCTATCCCGCCCAGGGCGAAGACCGGGATCTGGAGCATCTCGGCGATGGTGCCCAAAAGTTCCAGCCCGACCGGGTCGCCGTATGCCGCCTTGGACGGGGTGAAGTAGACCGGACCGAAGGTGATGAAGTCTGCCCCGTTTTCCTGGGCGGTGATGGCCTGGATCTGGTTGTGGCAGGAAACGCCGATCAGCTTGCTCTCGCCCAGGAGTTGCCGCGCCTTGTAGGTCGGGAGGGAGCTGGCTCCGATCTGGACGCCGTCGGCGTCAACGGCGAGCGCTATGTCGATGCGGTCGTTTATGAACAGCTTGGCGCCGTAGCGCGAGGTGAGGTGGCGCAGCTCGTAGGCGGTTTCGTAGAGCTTCTTGCTGGAAAGATCCTTCTCCCGGAGCTGGACGGCGCGCACTCCGCCACGCAACGCCTCCTCAACCACGAACTCGAGGTTGCGTCCCAGCGTTTCCCCGCGACCGGTGATCAGGAGCAGGTTGAAGTCTATCCAAGGTGATTCCAGGCAGCTTTTCACGCAATGAGACCCGCGAGGGGTGAGGAGGCGCTGGCGTGGAGTTTCATCGGGATGCGCCCGGAGAGGTAGGCGAGCCTCCCCGCGCGCACCGCGAGGTTCATGGCGAGGGCCATGCCGACCGGGTCCTTGGCGCCGGCGATACCGGTGTTCATCAGCACGCCGTGGCAGCCGAGCTCCATGGCTATGGCCGCGTCCGAGGCGGTGCCGACGCCGGCGTCGACGATGACCGGAATTTTCACCGTGTCGAGGATGATCCTCAGGTTGTAGGGGTTCCTGATGCCGAGCCCGCTCCCGATCGGGGCGCCCAGAGGCATGACCGCCGCGCAGCCGAGATCCTCCAGCCTGCGGCATACGATGGGGTCGTCGCTCGTGTAGGGGAGCACGGTGAAACCCTCCTTGACGAGGACCGCCGCCGCCTTCAGGAGTTCCTGGTTGTCCGGGAAAAGGGTCCGCTCGTCTCCCAGCACCTCCAGCTTGACGAAGTCGGAGAGTCCCGCCTCGCGGGCCAGGCGGCAGGTCCGGATCGCGTCGTCGGCCGTGTAGCAGCCGGCCGTGTTCGGCAGCAGGGTGTATTGCTTCAGGTCGATATGGTCGAGGAGCGACTCCTTGTTGCGATCCGAGATGTTCACCCGGCGAACGGCCACGGTGATGATCCGCGCCCCGGAGGCCTCGATGGCCGCCACCATCTGGGGGAAGTCCGCGTATTTGCCGGTGCCGACCATGAGGCGGGAGTCGAATTCGCGTCCGGCGATGACGAGCTTGTCGTTGTTTTCAGGCATCTGTGTATTCTCCCATCGTGTATCTGGAAATCTTCAACGTTTACGCTTTCAGGGGGCGCGGGCTATCCCCCCCCTACAAAATGAACGATCTCGATGCTGTCCCCATCCTTGAGAGAGGTGCCCGGGTAAGCCCCCTTGGGGAGTATCTCGCGGTTCAGTTCCACCGCCACCCGGCGCGGGTCGATCCCGAGGGAAAGGAGGTAGTCCTGGACGGAAAGCGCTGCTATCGACACGGTTTCGCCGTTCATGGTTATTTTCACAGCCAGCTCCGATTTTGCTCTTCTGAAATGAAAAAGCCGGTGCGGGGGAGCAACCAGCGTGGGGCTCTGCGCTATCGTCTCCACGGTCGGGCCCGGTCCGGCAGCCAGGGGATGGCCTGACGGTAAACTAGCAATATTGGCTCTCGGATGTCAATCGTTTTCTTCCGCGCAGTTGCAGCCGCTGCGGCGTTTTGCGGGGTGGCGGGGGTATGATGAATCGGGCCGCTTTCCCGGAGGGGAGGGCGGCGCTTGCCCGGGGGGAGGGAGCCTGGCAGGCTGTCTCGGCTAGGCGGGCTCCTCCTGCCGCAGGGGGAGCGTGATGGTGAAGGTGGTCCCGTTCCCCACCTCGCTTCGCACGTCGATCGACCCCCCGTGTTTCTCGATGATGCCGTAGGAAACGGAGAGCCCGAGACCGGTTCCCTTGTTCTCCTTGGTGGAGAAGAAGGGATCGAAAATCTTCGACAGATGCGTCTCGGGGATGCCGCAGCCGTTGTCGCTGATCTTGAAGAGCACGCGGCCAAGCTCCCCGTCGAACGAGCTTTCCACCTTCAGGATCCCCTCTCCCTGCATCGCCTGGGCGGCGTTCAGGAACATGTTGACGAACACCTGCTCGATCTGGTCCGGGTCGAGCAACAGCGCCGGGAGATCGTCGGCGTATTCCCTGGTGACGGTGATCTCCTCAAAGAGTATCTGGTGCTCTATCAGGGAGAGCGCCTTTTCCGAGATGTCGTTCAGCGAAGCAAGCACCTTCTGCGGGGTGGAACAGCGGGCGAATTCCAAAAGCCCCAGGACGATGCTGGCGCAGCGCTTGGTCTCCCTGATGACCGTTTGGATGTCGTTCCTCAGGCTCTCGTCCAGCCTCGGGTTGTCATGGATCAGGGAGGAAAAGACCAGTATGCCGGTGAGCGGGTTGTTGATCTCATGCGCGATACCAGCGACTATCTCTCCCAGGGAGGCGAGCTTCTCGGACCGGATCAGCTGCGCCTGTATCTGGGACAGCTCCTGGGTCCTTTCCTGCACCATCTCTTCCAGGGTCTTTCCCCACCCCTCCAGTTCGGTGCGCGCCTTTTTCAGGTTGAGGGTCATGGCGTTGAACGATTCGGCCAGTTCCCCCAGTTCGTCGTTGGCGTAGGAGGGGACCAGGCCGTCCAGTTCGCCCCGGGAAAGCATCTGGGTCTGTTCCAGGAGCGCGCGCACCGGGCGGTTGACGAGTTTCTGGGTGAAGAGGGTGAGGGAGAGTGAGGTGAGGGCGATCAGAAGCAGGGTGAGCGCGATGCTCTTGTCGCGGTAGGCGTTGATAAGCGAATGCATCTTGTCGAGGGAGACGACGACATCCAGCACCCCGAGCACCTTGAGCGCCTCGGGATGGAAGTGGCAGCTTGCCGTGTAGCAGCTCTCTGCATTGTAGATGGCGTTGGTTATGCCGAGGAACTCCTTGCCGGTATCGGAGTAGAAGCGCCTGCTTCTGCTCTTGGACGAGGCGGTGAGCCGCAGTTCGTTCTCCCCGTGGCAGATGATGCAGATCTCAGCCCGCTTGTTCAGCTGGGTGCCGGTCTCTTGCTGTCGGGAGGAAAAGATGACGCGGCCGGTCTTGTTGATGAGCCGGATCCGTTCCACCCCCCGCTGGCTCCCGATCTCCTCGATGGTCTTGTAAAACTGGGGCCGATCGTCCCTGAGCATCTGGTTATGGGAGGCGCGTATGATGGTCTCGGTGATCTTGTCGGCTTCGGAGATGGCATCCTGCAGCAGCAGGTTCTTCAGGCTGTTGAGGTTCAGGAAGGCGAAGAGGGCCATGGTGCAGAGCAGCACCACCCCTGTGGCGAGGGTGAGCTTGGATATCAGGTTGAGTCGCACGGGTACTCTCCGCTGGTGCCGGTTCCCAGCGGCGCTGTGCCAGCGCAGGATGGGGGACCCTGATTGAATAGCAGAAATCCGATTTTTTGCGGCTTGACATATTTAGAACGTTATTCTATAACTTGTATGTGTTCTATAATCGTTACGGACTCCGCATCCCGCCGGGACGACTTTGCAGCGGATGCGAGGTGCGCCCGGTCCCAGCGGCGTTGTTGAGGGAGTGTACGCACATTAAAACAGTTTATCAAGCAATAAATCCCCTTGACACAGACGACGAAAAGGCTTAATTAAAAGTGTTTGGAATTTTTCTATAATAGAACAGGTGCAGCCAATGGCAAAAAAAGAGAAGTCGGAATACATCATACAGGCCGTTTCCCATGCGCTCGATCTCTTGGAGCAGTTCCACGACGAGGTGGACGAACTCGGCGTGACGGAGCTCAGCAAGAGACTGAAACTGCACAAGAATAACGTTTTCAGGCTGCTGGCCACCCTGGAGTCACGGAACTATATCGAACAGAACAGGGTCACGGAAAACTACCGCCTGGGTCTGAAGACCCTGGAACTCGGCCAGACCTTCATCAAGCAGATGGGGCTACTGCGCCAGTCGCGCCCCGTGCTCGAGGCGCTGGTGAAGGAGTGCAACGAAACCACCTACGTGGCGATCCTGAAGGATTCCCACATCGTCTACCTGGACGTGGTCGAGACCGACCTCACCGTCAGGGTGGTGCCGCGGGTTGGTGCCAGGCTCCCCGCCTACTGCACGGCCGCCGGGAAGGTGCAGATCGCCTACATGACGGACGAGGAGCTGGAGAACTACCTGCCGACCAAGGAGATGAAGCGTTACACGCCGAAGACGGTGACCGACCGGGAGGAGCTCAAGAAGCACCTCAAGCTGGTCGCCGAACAGGGGTACGCCATCGATGACGAGGAGATGGATGTCGGGGTGAAGTGCGTCGGCGCACCGATCCGCGACTACACGCGCAGGATCATCGGCGCGGTGAGCATCTCGGGGCCGTCGATGCGCTTTACCGACGAGCGGCTGGAGAAGGAGCTGATTCCCCTGGTGGTTCGCTCGGGTGAGGAGATCTCTCATAAACTTGGCTACCATAAATAACGAAAAAAGCCCCGCCTATACGCGGGGCTTTTTTCGTTTGCCTCAACCCTTTCCGGGAAGCTCTTTCCCGATCTCCTCGCGCCAAAGCCTCAGCACCTGAGCCTCCAGTTCTTCCCTGGTTCCCCGGTTGTCGATCACGATCTTCCCCCTCCGCTTCTTTTCCTCCATCGGCATCTGGGATGCTATGCGCCTGAGCGCCGCTTCCCGCCCCAGGGAGTCCCGCGCCATCAGGCGGGCCAGCTGGGTTTCCCGGTCCAAGTACACCACCCAGATCTCGTCGACGCGGGAGGCGTTCCCCGCCTCGATCAGAAGGGGCGCGACGTAGAAGGCGGTCTCCACCCCCGCCTCGCTGAGCCCTGCCAGCCTGGCTTCGGCGCGTTCCCGGATGGCGGGGTGGGTGATCGCCTCCAGGGTGCGCCGCGCCGCGTCGTCCGAAAAGACGATCTCCCCAAGCGCCGTCCGGTTCAGGCCGCCGTCGCGGTTCAGCACCTTGGCACCGAAGGCCGCGACGATCTGGGCCAGCGCCGGCTCTCCCGGTTCCACAACCTCCCGGGCCAGTCGGTCCGCGTCCACCACTGCCGCGCCGAGCCGCTCCAGCAGTGACGCGACGCTGCTTTTCCCCGAGGCGATCCCGCCGGTGAGCCCTATGACCCGCATGGCCACCCTCCTGGTCCGTTCTGGTCCCTGCCGGGGCGATCGATCAGCATGAAAATTCCACCCCCTCCGCTCCGAGGCTGAAGGTCGGTCCGATCAGGTCCTCCTCGACCTGGAGCGAACTCCCCCCGATGCGCACCTGGACCCCGAGGAAGGCGTCGCGCGCCACCTCGACCCGGGCCTGTCCGTTGATCTCCATCCTTTTTTGCAATTTTTTCTTCTCACCGGTGAGTTCCGCCACCTCGCCCTGCAGCTTGGCGTGGACCCGCTCCTTGAGCAGTAAAAGCCCGGGCTCCATGCTGCCGGGGTTCTCCTTGACGTAGGCGAGGGTCTTGTCCAATTCCTCCAGCCGGCTCAATTTCTCGGTGAGTGACTCCTTCACGATTCCCAGCTTCTGGTTGATGGAGGGATCGACTCCGACCTCGACCAATGTGGGGACTCCCGCATGGGAGCCGAGGACGATGGCGCGCACCAGGGTGGCCGCGCGGCAGAGACCGCCAATGATGTGCCCCTTGCGCCCCCCCGTCTCGCCCACCGTGATGCTAGCCCCCGAGGTGAGCTCGCACTGCATGGCGAGTTCCCGGACCACGATCTCCCCATCAGCCACGATCAGCGCGTTTTCGGCGAACTGCACAGTGACGCGGCCGCCCGCCTTGAGCTGGGCAGCCCCCCGCCTCTCCTCGCCATTCCCTAGCGAGAGCATGCCGTGTCCGATCACCCCTCCCTTTATCTCGATGTCGCCCCCCGCTTCAATCCTCGCGGCCTCCACGATCCCCCCCACCGTGATCCCCTCGGTGGCGGTGACCTCCATCCCTTCGCTCACGTCCCCCGCGATCTCCAGCGACCCCTGGACGTGCAGGTTGCCGGTGGAGAGGTCCACCCGCTTCAGCTTGAACACCGGCTCCACGATCATGCCGTTGGTCACCGCGACGGGAAAGCCGGAGATGGCGGCGATCATCAGGTCGCAGTCGTGCAGATCGCACGCCACCCCGGTCAGGTGTTCGGCGAAGAGGACCTCGCGGCCGGCGCTGGTCGGGATTTCCACGCCGACCAGGTTCCTGCCGGCGCGTCCGGCCGTCGGTGGAGTCCGTCGTATGAGCGGGTCCCCGAGGCTCACGCTGACGAGATCGCCGAGGTTCCGGTAGTCTGGGGTATCCTCGTCGTTCAACTGCGGCACCTGCTGCCTGGTCTCGGGGATCAGGCTCACGAACTGACTGTCCTCCCCGGGGCAGGGGAGGGTCCCCGCGGCGACCTGCAGCTTGGCGGCGCCGCCGGCGGCAACCGCCGCGTCGATCGCCTCCTCAAGGATGCCGTGTACCACCCCTAGTCCGGCGAGTTCCCCAAGGATGTCGTCTCGGGTGATTTTCCTGCCGCCGGAGGCCGGGCTGATGGTGGCCGTGGCGGTCATGTTGTCGTCCGAAACGCTCAAGGCGAGGCCCGCGTCCCGTCGTTCACCGATCTGGAGGGAGAAGGCGATCGGGGAGACCTCGCAGCGCTTGAGGAGTTCCCCCAGCGCGTCCTCGGAGAGGTAGAACTCCCCGAAACCCTCCACGGCAATGGCGCCACGGAGCTCAGCCAGATCGAGGGTCCGCCTCTGCACCGTCGGGGTGAACGCGGCCATAAGCTTGCCGCCTTCGGGATTCAGCCGGATCTGCAGGCCGGTCCCTTCTAGTTCCTCGTTCACCATACCTCACCTGCCAAAGCAATGGATTTCGCCTGATTGCCGCTCGATAGGTACCTTATCGGACGCAGCCGTTAAAAAATGAGAAAATTATGCGCGCTGCCGGCGAGTTCCGCTCCCGCGAAGGCGCCCTGCCCGTTTGGGGGGCACGCGACCGGTGCGCCGGGCAGCCGGTTCGGGGGACTTTTCCCCTTGGAGCGATCCAGGCTGGCCGTGAGATGCCAAGCATCCATTGCGATGGTAGGTCGAATCTGCTCCAAAAACAACCGTTAATTGCGAAGCGACCCCGCTCGGGCAGCGCGCCGCTTCGCGCGCAGGCGCCCGCGGCCGGGAAGCGCCGACTATCTGTGTGATATTTCACTTGATTAGAGTGGTGTGATGTGGTAAAAACTGGATACTGTATACAATCTGAACGAGATAATTTATTTAATAAATGTAAATGTTTAGCCGGTGAAATCGGCGTATTTTTACAGGTATTTCGGAGGCCTAAGTGGCAGAGGTCGTTTTTTCCAGCTGGGGCAGAAGCATAGTTGACAACCGCAAGGGCGGCGAGGTGAAGGCGGCGGGCTTCAGGCTTCCGGTGACCTATGATGGCGAGCGCCCCCTGTCCGCCTTCATAGGCTGGGACGGCATCATCCTGTACAACAAGGATGTGGACATTCCCGTCATGGTCGCCGAGTACATGAAACGGGTGCAGACCAAGTACTGCTGCGGCAAATGCACCCCGGGGAAAAAGGGTACCCGCGTCATCATGGATGCCCTGCTCGCCATCGTGGAGGGGCGCGGCCACGAGGGGCTGCTCGACACCGTAACCGAGGTGGGCGAATTGCTGAAGAACTGCAAATGCACCCTCTGCCCGAGTTCGGCGGTGCCGGTGCTCGACGCGGTGACTCATTTTCGCGACGCATTCCTGAACTACATCCGGGGCGCCAAGAGTCTCTCCTCGGAGTTCCGCTATATCGACAAGTACACCGCTCCCTGCATGGACAAGTGCCCGGCGCATGTCGACATCCCGGCTTACATCGAGGCCGTCAAGGACTACCGGTTCGGCGAGTCGCTGGCCGCCATCCGTGAATCCATGCCGCTTCCCTCGGTCTGCGGCAGGGTCTGCCCGCACCCCTGTGAGACCGCCTGCCGCAGGAAGAACGTGGACGAGCCGA
>Ga0209125_1002825_pt1 | contig 12742 bp, 14 predicted proteins | sample BarGraIncub1131A_FD_184503 | JGI IMG/M metagenome (GOLD analysis project Ga0209125, IMG submission 184503) | Arctic peat soil microbial communities from Barrow, Alaska - Barrow Graham LP Incubations 11-31A (SPAdes) (version 2) | ecosystem: Environmental > Terrestrial > Soil > Wetlands > Peat... | reverse complement strand
CACGTGGCTCAGGCAGCGTTGCGCGTACTGCTGGATTGCTTGGACTTGACGCTCGGCACGACAAGGCCAAAGGCATCTGCCAAGCGTTGTGCCTGCTTGGCCGATTGTGCGAGGGCTTTTTGCAGCGCCTTGGGGGAGAGCATCAAACGACTTTGCTGAGTTTTTGCAGTTTGTGCCATGTTGCAGTTTCCGTCACTGTGAGTTGATTCGCGAGTTTTGCGGCCCAAACTGCCGCTGTACGACATCAGATTTAGGTGTCGCCCAACTCATTCATAAGGGTCTGCACCGCATCGAGCAATGGCTGCAGCGCGTTCTGCGTCACATTCCAAACCGTGCTGACGTTCACGGTGGCATAGCCATGAATAAGCTGATTGCGAAACGCCACGATTTTCGGCAAGTCTGGAATGCGCGCCGCCAAAGCGGTATCCAGCTTGGCCAACTGATTGAGCGCTTCGCCAATGATTTCAAATTTGCGCTCCACCGCCGACTGCGCCATCTCGTTGTCTGCAAATGCGGCAACGTCCATCCCAGCCGTGAAAGCCTGGATCGCCAAAGCCGCCTCTCGTACGTCCCACAAAAAAGCGCGCGGATCACGCTGCATAGACTGCTTCGCGGTTGCGGTTGATGCTGGCCAGTACGTAGGGGTTGCGCACGGCACCTGGCTCTACCAAATCAACGCCACGGCCCAACAACTGTTCCAAATCGGCCTTGGCACCGAAAAATGCTTCCAGACTGGGCAGCGCGTCAGGCGCGAATTCCACCAAAAAATCGGCGTCGCTGCTGGCAGGGTTGAAGTCGTCTGCCCGCGCAGCCGAGCCAAACACCTCCAGCCGGCTGATGCGGTAGCGCTGGCAGATGGCGGATATGCCGGAGCGGTGTTGGGCGATGGCAGGGTGCATGAGTGAATTTTAGGGGAGATTGGGCGGAACACGCATTTTTTATATGCCAAATTGGCCTCTAGCCCCCGTGCAATAAGCGCAAGCAGCTATAAAAAATATAGTGTATCGCCGCCCGCCACTTGCATCAATTCCTGCCTTACCTCACCCAGCACTGTGCGAACTGCTTGCGGGCTTTGGTTTGATGCTCGGCACCGTGACGCCAAACGCATCGGCCAGCCGTTGCGCTTGCTTGGCAGACTGTTCCAGTGCTTTTTGCAGCGCCTTGGGGGAGGGCGTCAGACGACTTTGCTGAGTTTTTGCAGTTTGTGCCATGTTGCAGTCTCCGTAACTGAGAGTTGATTCGCGAGTTGCGCCGCGACTGTCAGCGCATGGGGCGAAGTGGAATTATCGAACAAGGTCCATTCATCTGCCAACGGGGCGTAAAGGTAAAAAAGTTGTGCCAGCGAAGACGACGACACGGGGAGTAGGTTTGGTCTTGTGGGGCATGTGGCAGTCAAAAGTAAAACTGTGAATTAGGTTCTCTTACACAACTTTTGCCCGGCGTTTTATTTTGGGCTTGTCGGTGGGTAGCAGGCTGGTGTATTTCTGGTACAGCTCAAACAGAAAAGCCACGCGCTCGGCGTCGCTTTTGTAGCTTTTCTTGCCGCCACTGCGTTCATAGGCTTTGTCCACGGCGGCGTCCAGCTTCTGGTGCGCTTTGAGCAACTCGGGCGGCATGGTCAGCGGGTCGTACAGATCGGCCAGTGTGGCAGGCTGATCGCCAGTCTGGAATTTGGCACGCACGTCGAGCACTGCTTGTGCTGCAGTTTCGATAGCTGCTTGCGCTTTATCGACGGGGGCTGGAGGCTGATTTGGCTTAGAACTCTGGGGGAAGTCGGGCCAGGGGAAGTTGTTGTAGACGATGCTGATGGAGTATTGAAAATCGCTTTTTAAACGACCACAGGTGTAGCGCGTCCAAGCCATGTGCATCGATGACTGTAGGATGCCGAACTGCCATAGCTCCGCTTTCGGAAGCAGACGCAGCTTGTTGCTGGCCAGTGTCTCCGGCGTCAGATAACCCAACGGAATGTATTCCCGACGTTCCGAGGAGACCTCGGGGATAACCATGTATGGCTCTTTGGGCATGAACTCCACGTGAAAATGCGTTGGCGTGGTGGCTAGTTTCTGTGTCGGCGGGCTCTTGCTGGCGAGCCGCGCTTCCTTCACCGACTGCACGCGCTTCATGGCTTCAGGCATGGCGCGCAACTCGCTGGGCGGGCACTCGCCTAACCAAAGGCACCAGCGCTCATAGCCATTCAGGAATTCGTCGGCACCGATCCAGCGGCGAAACCATTTGGCACTGGCGGGTTCCAAGGCGATGAAAGCAAGTTTTTCATCAGTGGTAAATAAGTAGTTTCCATCATCGATTGGTTTGTTGCCGATGCCGATTTCCGGCACGTTGCAAATCGGTGAAGAGCGGCGCGGCAGCACCACGTCGGGCCCATCGACCAGGTAGGGGTTGATGTTGGCCGCGGGTACCGCGTGCGGTTCGCCCTTGATGTTGTCGTACTCGTAAATCACCTTGCCCGGCCGGTCTTCCAGCCCAAAACCGATGATTACGCAATGCACTGCGGCCTTACCGCGTGCCTCGTTGGTCCAGCTGAAAGTACGGTGTGCAAAGTGAATGTGAACGCCTTGCGCCAGCATCCAGCCCCAGAGCACACTGACCTGTTCGCCTTGGGTGATGCTGTTGGTTGAGACGAAGGCGCAGCGCAAGCTGGCTGGCTGGCTGGCTGGCTGGCTGGCTGGCTGGCTGGCTGGCTGGCTGGCTGGCTGGCTGGCTGGCTGGCTGGCTGGTGAGTCTGCCAGTGCCTAAAAGTTGCATATATTTTGCTACTTTCACATACCAAGCCGCGACAAAGTCCAGCAGGCCCGCATTGTCGATGCCAGTAAAAACAACGCGCGTGTCCTCACGTTGCAAGTCATCCATCAACTTGGCACCGACAAACGGCGGATTCCCCAGCACAAAGCTACACCGCTCAGCCGGCAACACCTCATTCCAATCCAGCCGCAGCGCATTGCCGTTCACGATGTGCGGCGTGGTGCGCAACGGAATCCGCGCAAAGTACAAACCAAACTCTTCGCTCACGCGCAGGTTCATTTGGTGGTCCATTAGCCACAGCGCCACCTGCGCAATCTGCGCCGGGAACTCCTCAATCTCGATGCCGTAGAACTGGTCCACATCAACGCCGATGAGTTGGTGCACGTCCACCGTCAGCTGGCCCGCCGTGTTGCTGGCGCGCAGTACTTCCAGCTCCAGAGCGCGCAGCTCGCGGTAGCTGATCACCAGAAAGTTGCCACAGCCGCAGGCCGGATCAAAAAACGTCAGCGTGCGCAGCTTTTTGTGAAACTCAAACAGTCGGTTCTTATTGCTTTTGACCTTCTCAAATTCGGCCCACAGCTCGTCCAGAAACAGCGGTTTGATGAGCTTGAGGATGTTTTCCTCAGACGTGTAATGCGCGCCCAGGTTGCGACGCGCTTTCTCGTCCATGATGCTCTGGAACAGACTGCCGAAGATGGCCGGGCTGATGGCCGACCAGTCCAGCGCGCAGGCATCCAGCAGGGCCTCGCGCATGGCGCTGGTGAAATCGGCCATGGGCAGCGGCTCGGCAAACAGTTTGCCGTTGACATAGGGGAAGGCGGCGACTTGCTCGTCCAGCGCCTGGCTGCGTTTGACGTCGTCGGTGTTCAGCACCTGAAACAGCTGGGCCAGCCGCGAGCCCAGATCAGAGCCGTCTTTGGCGGTGCGCTCTTCGATGAAGGTGCGAAACGACTGCGCCGGCTGAAAGATGCCGGTGTCGTCCGCAAACAGACAAAACAACAGGCGCACCAACAGCACCTCCAGCGGGTGCTCGGTGTAGCCACTGGCCTTGAGCGCATCGTGCAGCCGCCCCATGCGCTCGGCGGCCTTGATGTTCACAGGGTCTTGGGGCTTGATCTCCAGCGCCTTGTAGCCCGCGATGAAGCCAAAAATCTTGATGTTTTTGTGCAGGTCTTTCAGGGCAAATTCAATCGTCTCACCGGTGGTGAGCCGGTGCACCCGAAAGCGCGCAAAGTCGCACACGATGATGAGCTGCGGCAAGTCCCGCTCGGCAATGCCGGGAAAGTAAGACAGCGCCTGCGTCAGCGCCGCGTCCAGATTTTTGCCGCGCGACTTTTGCTCCACCAGCAACATGCCGGGCCAGAACAGATCGACAAAGCCGTCCACTCTGGCTTTCTCACCCAGCAGCTTTTTGACGGCGTGCTCGAAGGTGGCAACACGCTTGTCGGTGATGCCAAAGATTTCAAAGAAGTCAATCCAGAACGGCTTGCCCTGGCTGTCTTCATTGGCAGCGTCCGCCCAGGTGCGGCTGAAGGTGAGCGCACGGGATTTGATTTCGTTCCAGGAGAGGGGCATGGTGGGGTCAATGTTCGTTTTCTTGGTCGGGATGAATGGTGGTCGCCATGATGGCTCCGTGCTCGGTAAAGGCGAACGGCAGCTTGCGACGACCGCCCCAACTTGAAGTCGCAAATTGCGACTTCAAGTTTGTAAATTCCCCTGGCGTCAACTGGAACATGAAGTCAGCCGGGAAGCGGTCTGCGTTGCGCTTGACCTGTTCGTTGAGCCGTTTGGTGGCCACCTCGTAAAGCTCAGCCAGATCAGCGTCCAGAAGCACACGCTGCCCGCGGATCTGAAGGATGCGACCGCTTAGAGCGTGCGGGGACATGGCAGCTTTGGTAATAGCTGGACTGAAGTCCTCTTTTGACTGCATTTGCTTCCCCTCTTCTTTTTATTTGGAAATTGGAAACTAACCCCAATTTCTCTGCTGTTGTTTCTTGCGAACGTCTGAATTTATACGTTTTAGGCCTCTAGCCCCCGTGAAATATGCACAAGACGCTATATAAAATATAGCAATCATCAGTCCGCCATACCGTCCGTTAAGACCATCGCTAGGCTGGCAGATGCGTGCCCCGCCGAGACAAATCAGGCTGCCCTGCCAGTAACCCGGCTACTGAGATGTCTTCGTCCAGCGCATCCCAATGCAAGCCGTTTTTACTCAGCTCGACTTGCGCTCTCTGCTCGGGCGCGGCTTCCATCAGGCGGGGGAACCAGGCCAGGGGTGCGGCAATGGTGCGGTCATCCGACAGGCTCACCCACAAGGTGTCGTCGTCGAAGCGAACCGCTTTAGGCGAAGTGTTCATTCCAAGTCCTTTCAAAAAGCTCTTTGTTAGCAGTGACAACACCTTGCAACTCTCGCAGTGTCCGTGCGTCAAAACCATCACTGTCCGCCAGGTACACCGTCGGCGTCAACCAGAATTTTGCTTCACCGTCACTTGCTGCGCCCCGGCCATCTTGACGAACTCGCCCAGCGGGACATCATGGCCGCTTGCGTATCTTGACCAGTACCGAGTGCTCGTCAAACTCAAATTCGGCTGGCGGATTTCCGTTCTCAGCCAGCAGCGCCTGTGCCCGTTGCACCCCATAGCCGAACCGATTGACGAAACCCAGCGACTTGAGCGCCTCGGCAATGACGGGGTTGCGGTAGCTGTTGCGCGTAGGAAAATTTTGCTGGGTCGCCTCGCCATACAGGCCGCCCGGACTTTGAATTTCAATGTGGTCTGCAAACACGTAAAAACGAATCGGGGCGTTGCTGTTGTAGTTGCGGTGCATCACCGCATTCATCAACAACTCGCGAATGGCGCCTTCTGGATAGTTGGGCACCAGCTTCTCTTGCAGCGGGCTGATTCGCACCATGGAAGTTTTGATCAGCAACTTCAAGCGACCTTCCAATTCTTTGAGGACGCTCGGAAGATCGCCGGAGACCTCCGCCTGATCGCTTGGGAGTTCCGTTAACGATGTGCCCGGCAACTCCAGATATTGCACGTAGGCACCGGGCAGGTAGAAGCGGGGATTTTTCCCGACCAACAACATGCCTGCATTGGTTGCGCAACCCCGGTCTGGATCGTACAGGCGGAGCGACGCCAGTTGCTGCTCAAGCGGGCGATGATTGGCTGCAATCGTTTCCGCATCCACGGCCTCCCGCCGGTAAGCATCGAACTGTCCCAGGGCCAGGTCATCCATTTTGGTTTCCGAGCAAGGCTGGGCATCGAACGACTTCGCTTGCGCTATGCGCCGCTCAGTTAAAGCCCGTTCTTCTTGCTCATTGGCGATTGCCTTGCGGGGGCCGACGCGGATATGTACGCACCCCTTGTAACGCACAGGCGGCAAGTCAGAAGGATGCACTTCGACAACCGCAACTTCGCCCCCAACCAGTGAAAACTTCGCCACGTTCATCATCGGCTGGGGAAGAATGTTGCCATCAGACCGGATACCGGCAAGGTTCTTGAGCAAATCATCCGTCACCTTGATGCCCGCCAAAGAGCCGTCGTCCTTGACGCCGACCAGTAAATAGCCGGGCCGCCGATGATTGGGCAGGTCATTGGCAAAGGCGCAAATCGCTTGCTCAAACTTGTCGGTGTTATTCGTGGATTCTGTGCGTTCGGCGGTGTCTGACTCAAGATCAGCCATCAGCGCCATTAGCTGTTCTTCGTTGAGCATGTTGCTCTCCGTTTTAAACCGGATGAAAATCTTGCGGCCACAAAAAGTAGGGGCCGAAGCGTGACTTGGCGACGAACTCCACGCCAGCCTTTTCTCCCTTGGGCGTCAAGCCATGCTTGTCGCCGTCCAGTGCCAGATAGCCCAACTCTGCGGTGCGTTCCATGAACTGCGCCGTCTTCAAACCCAGCTTCTGAGCCATCTTGGATGAGGGTAGCTTGTCACCCGCAGTTTCGCCCTCTGCTCCCTTGTCAGCTTCCGAGCTAGCGGCTTCGGGTTCGTTGGCCACTCGCTCAAGTGAAATACGCACCTCATCGCTGATGCGGATGATGCGCTGGGCTTCTTCATAGGCGTCTTTGTACAGCTGACTGTCCTCGGCGCGCCGAATCAGGATGCCCATTTCATTGTTGTTGACCTGGCTGAATTCATAAAGATTCAGGCTGGTGACGATGCACATCTCTTCATTCATGTAGCACTTGGCATGCAGGTTTTTACAAAAGCTGGTGCGGATGTAGGTCAGGCCACGCAACCATTCAATTTCCTGCGGCTGCAGTTCGCTTTTGCCGTACACGATGCGCACGTCGATCTTGAGCCGGTTCTTGTCCGCCAGCAGCTCTTTCATGCGGTCGTTGAGCTTGAGAAATGGGCTGATCAGAATCAGTCGGTCTGATGCGCCCTTGATCATCTCCTCAAGGAAATAGTTGGTTGCGCTGGTGTTTAGGAATTTGGCCATTTAAATATCCTCTCTTTCTATTACTATTTCGTCGGCTGAATATTATTTTTAATCTGATCCCGATATCACACTTGCATATGTGTTTCTTGTCACTGCGAGACTTGGTAAAATGCACGAGCTACGGATTCAGCCATTTACTAAACCTGATCGGATCTGCAATAGTCTCGCCCAATCCGCGATCAGCTAGAAATGCACTTAGCATACTTCCGTCCATTGCAACGATCCCAGTCTTTCCCACTAGATTCCAAGCGTCAGTGCTTAGCTCTCCAGTTGTAAAAAATAGATAGAACACCGGATCAGCAATTCTTATTGAAAGTGTTTTTGATGTGTACGAATTTGTGGCGAATGCGTTCGCGCGAGCGAGTGAAACTGATCCGAATAAGTGCCGAAGATCAGGAGTCCCAGCTTTCCCCTTCGGATAGTGTTTGGCTTGCCCCACTAACCATATGTCTAGGCTCTTTTGAACTGTAGGAGTGACGTCAAAGATGTATTTTTCCGCAACTGGATTTAACTTACCAAAGAAGTCAACACCTTCATCGCGCGCCGCCTTAGTAACTATAGGCGATACCACTCCGAGCAAACCAAGAATCCTGCTACAAAGTCGCTCGAACTCAAAAGGATCAGTCATCGCGTTCAACGATTCAGCGATTTGTAGTGACAGCTTCCTCCTATTTTTTGCGTCGACTTCATTTTCAGAATCAGTCGGAAAAATATAGCAAACCCCACGTACCAGTGTATCCCCGCTAGGTGTTTGAAATAGAGTAAGCCGTAGCGGTTGCCCTCGTTCAGTATGCTTGTTCCATAAGCTTTGGAGACGCCTTTCAATTGCCGTTTGATGTGTTTCAACCAATGCTTGCGCATCAGAAAGTAGAAAAGCATGCTCAGAGGCCATCATCACTTTGACGGCAACTTCTGCTATCGACGCCGGTGGCTCATCGAATTCAATTTTCTCGTGCAAAAGCAGCACGATATCTGATGGTTTCACGAATAAACTAGTTGACAGGTCTTTACGGAACCTAGCTCTTGAGTAACTTTAAATCGGCTAAGCGCTCATTAACGACGGACGCTAAAGAGTTCAGCAGCGTTACGTCATCATTACTTAACCCTTTAAGCTCTTTGATGCCGAGATTTTCAAGAACTTCCTTGGCCAGAACCACGTGTGATCGCCACAAGCCTGAGAGTTCATCTTTTCTAGCAGCCGCAAGTGCATCACTGAATGATCGATGGGGGTCCAATAAAACTGTTCTGGCATCAGCGTTATTCAGGATTCCTTTTAGTTCACGTACGTCACGATGTGACTGGAGTTTGGGTGGATATGTTGTGTCATCGTCGCCTTCTCGTGGGGTCAATAACGAATAGAAAGCGGCCAGCTCATCGCCTTGCGAAAAAAGAGATTGTTGGTCATCCCAACCTAGCCATTCTCGAATCTGTGGCACTGAGACAGCCTCGTGAAATAGAGGGTACATCGATGGTTCTGCAAAATCCCCGTAGTCCTCGTTGTCTTGCATTTGGGCCAACGCACTAAATGCTCGATATCGTCTATTGACCTCCTGTGTTGACATGCCAAGACGATCAGCGACTTCACTGGAAGGTAGTTCGAGACTTTTCTTCATGTCGAAGACCAGCTTTGATCGTTGGTACCCATCCCATTGCTTAATACCAGACACGTGCCGTATGCCCATAAGCGATGCAAGGAAAACGTTTAAGTCATTTGGTGTTTCCGCGTTCGCTACCAATACTGGGATTTCTTCTAATGAGGTCAATATTTTCGGGTCAACTGAGGCCCCTGCCGTATGTTCATCGAGAATCGACGTAATAGCTGCCAAGCGACGATTGCCCTCAACAACTACATACTTACCTGGTGCTTTTTCGTACGGTCTGACAACTATTCGCTCAACAGAAATGAATCCATTTTTCAGAATGGAGGCTTTGAGTGGATTGAGCGTGTCACCCCCTCTAATTCGAAGACGAGCCTTCGCTTGTACGGCCTCCTCGTGAAGACGGTCAGGGTCAACGCGAACGTAATCGCCAAGGTCTTGAAAGCGATAGTTGTTCGGATCTAGCAAAAGGTCGCTAGGACGTACGGTGATTTCATTGAGTTTCATTTCGTATCCAATCTTATTTCCCCCAACTATCCTTCAACCCCACCGCCAAATTAAACACCGGTTTCGCGCCAGAGTGATCCACCCTATCCGCCACAAAGTAGCCATGCCGCTCAAACTGAAACTTGTCATCCGCGCGCGCAGCAGCCAGTGACGGCTCCACAAACGCAGTCACCACTTTCAGGCTATTCGGGTTCAGCCCTTCGATGAAGTCTTTGCCACCCGCGTCGGGCTGGGCTTCCAGAAACAGGCGGTCGTACATGCGCACCTCCACCGGCAGGCCATCGGCCACAGCGACCCAGGTGATCACGCCTTTGACCTTGACGCTGTCGCTGCCGGGCGTGCCGCTCTTGGTGTCGGGGATGAGGGTGGCCAGCACTGCGGTGATCTTGCCGTCCGCGTCTTTGGTGCAGCCAGTAGTTTCGATGACGTGGCCGTATTTCAGTCGCACCTTGCTGGCCGCAATGGCTTGGCCGCTGGCGTTCACATGCGCGGGGAACAGGCGGAAGAAGCCTTTGGGCGGCGTCTCTTCAAAGTCGGTGCGGTCGATCCACACTTCTTTGCCGATTTTGAAGCTGCGCTTGCCCAGCTCGGGGTGGTGCGGGTGAATCGGGGCGCTGCAGTCATCCAGCACGCCGGCGCCCATGACTTCGTCCCAGTTGGTCAGCACCAGTTTCACCGGGTCCAGCACGGCCATGGCGCGGGTGGCGGTTGCGTCCAGCGTTTCGCGCAGGCAGCCTTCCAGCGTGCTGTAGTCAATCCAGCTGTCGCTCTTGGTGACGCCAATGCGTTCGGCAAACAGGTGCATCGCTTCGGGCGTGTAGCCCCGGCGGCGCAGGCCGACGATTGTGGGCAGGCGCGGGTCGTCCCAGCCGTTGACCTTGTGGTCGTACACCAGTTGCGCCAGCTTGCGCTTGCTGGTGACCACGTAGGTGAGGTTCAGGCGGGCAAATTCGTACTGGTGCGGGGGCGGGGCGCTTAACAGGCCGCCTTCTGTCAGGCGCTCCATCAGCCAGTCGTAAAACGGGCGCTGGTCTTCAAATTCCAGTGTGCAGATGCTGTGGGTGATGTTCTCCAGCGCGTCCTCAATCGGGTGGGCAAAGGTGTACATCGGGTAGATGCACCATTTGTCGCCCGTGTTGTGGTGGGTGGCGCGGCGGATGCGGTAGATGGCAGGGTCGCGCAGGTTGATGTTGGGCGAGGCCATGTCGATCTTGGCGCGCAGCACCATGGCGCCGTCTTCATGCTGGCCGTCGCGCATTTCGCGAAAGCGGGCCAGGTTCTCGGCCGGGGTGCGGGCGCGGAACGGGCTGTCGACGCCGGGCTTGCCGAAGTCGCCCCGGTTGATGCGCATTTGCTCGGGCGTTTGTTCGTCCACGTAGGCGTGGCCGGCTTCGATCAAATGCTCGGCGGCGCGGTACATGAAGTCGAAGTAGTCGCTGGCCTGGTAGGGCTTGGCATCAGGCGAGCCGTTCCAGTCAAAGCCGAGCCAGCGCACGGCGTCGATGATGCTGTTGACGTATTCGGTGTCTTCTTTTTCGGGGTTGGTGTCGTCAAAGCGCAGGTGGCAGACGCCGCCGTAGTCGCGCGCCAGACCAAAGTTCAGGCAGATGCTTTTGGCGTGGCCGATGTGCAGGTAGCCATTGGGCTCGGGCGGAAAGCGGGTGCGGATTTTGGCCGGGTCGGGCTCGCCTGCGGTCTGGTGGGCGGCGTCGCCCGGGCTGCCAGCCCAGCGGCGCTGGGCATAGGTGCCGGCAGCCAGGTCGTGCTCGATGATCTGGCGCAAAAAGTTGCTGGGCTTGTGTTCGGGGGCAGAGGGGTTGGTGGGGGTGGATGAGCTCATGCGTTTGATTTTAGACGCCGAAGTGCGCTGAAGTACCATCTTCTCCCTTGGAGGCCACCCATGGAACAGAACATGAACCCAAACGATTCCTCTGGCATTTCTACTGAAACAGGGCAAGTGCAAGTGCAGCGGGCTGATCTGCACACGGCGGTGCAGGACGGCATTATTTCCAGCGCGCAGGCGCAGCAACTGTGGTCGCGCTGGACCGCGCCGGGCGTGGCGGTGGCGGCGCTGGCCCGTGCGCAGGGCTTGCGCGGGCCGAGCTTCAGCTTCACCAACACCTTGTATTACTTCGGCGGCATGGTGGCGATTGGCGCCATGACGCTGTTCATGACGCTGGGCTGGCAGGCCTTTGGCGCCTGGGGCCTGCTGGCAATCAGTGCCGCGTATCTGGTGGCCTGCCTGATGGTGGCCGACCACCTGAAAACCCGCCAGCTGCCCATTCCGGCCGGCATTCTGGCCACGCTGGCGGTGTGCCTGGTGCCGCTGATTGTGTGGTGCGTGCAGCAGGGTCTGGGCCTGTGGCCACCGGGCGGGCCGGAGCGTTACTCGGGCTACCACACGCACATCAGCTGGCGCTGGATGACGCTCGAATTTGCCACGCTGGGCGCCGGGGTGGTGATGCTGTGGCGCTACCGGCTGCCGTTCATGGTGATGCCGATTGCGGTGACGCTGTGGTACATGAGCATGGACGTGGCCAATGCCTTGATGCAGCGCGAGGGTTTTGACTGGCAGTTCACGCGCGATGTGTCCATGGTGTTTGGCCTGGCGACCTGTGCCGTGGCGGTGTGGGTGGATGTGCGCTGCCGGCGGGCGCACGAGCCCGCCTGGCGGCAGGACTACGCGTTTTGGCTCTATCTGTTTGGCGCCATCATGTTCTGGTGTGGTCTGAGCCTGCGCGACTCCAGCTCCGAGCTGGCCAAGTTTTTCTATGCACTGGTCAATGTGCTGCTGGTGTTTGCGGGCGCGGTCATCGGGCGACGGGTGTTCACGGTGCTGGGGGCATTGGGGGTAACCGGGTATCTGGGCTATCTGTCGCACCGGGTGTTCAAAGACAGTTTGATGTTTCCGTTTGCGCTGACGTTGCTGGGTTTGGGCGTGGTGGCGCTGGGCATCTGGTGGCAGCGCCACGAAGACCGCATCAACGAGCGCCTGAGCGCCTGGGTACCTGCCGGACTGCGCGGCTGAGGGGCTGGTGTCCGGGCTTGTTAGCCGGGTAGCAGCACCAGTTCGAAGGTGACCGTGCCGAACTCAAGGCTGACCGGCTCCACGGCGTCAAAGCGTTCGCTGAAGTACACCGCGTGCTCGGGCGCAGGATGCTACGCATGAAGTCCCTTATGCCGCATCGTCAGGCAGCATCCCGTTTGCGCAGCGTGGGCAGGCCGACGCCCGCCGCATCAAAGCCACCGTCCACCGCCAGGACCTGGCCGGTCACAAAGCTGGCGGCCGGGCTGCAGAGAAAACCGGCGACCGAGGCGATTTCGTCGGTGGTGCCGTAGCGGTTCAGGGGAATGGCATCGTAGTAGTCGGAGCGAATGGCGACGCTGTGGACCAGCTTGGCCATCTCGGTATCGACCGGGCCCGGTGCGA
>Ga0209125_1002824_pt1 | contig 12743 bp, 11 predicted proteins | sample BarGraIncub1131A_FD_184503 | JGI IMG/M metagenome (GOLD analysis project Ga0209125, IMG submission 184503) | Arctic peat soil microbial communities from Barrow, Alaska - Barrow Graham LP Incubations 11-31A (SPAdes) (version 2) | ecosystem: Environmental > Terrestrial > Soil > Wetlands > Peat... | reverse complement strand
GGAAAGAGCCTTTGGCTTACGGTCTAATAAATGCTCAATATCAAGGATTCTGGAAGCTTCATGTACGAACTTATCAATTTGGTCCTTAGGAACTTTTCTTAATTTCAAACCAAATGCCATATTATCATAAACTGACATATGTGGATACAAAGCGTAGTTCTGGAAAACCATTGCAATATCTCTATCCTTTGGCTCAACATCATTCACTAACTTGTCGTCGATCCATAATTCTCCTTGTGAAATCTCTTCAAGTCCTGCGATCATACGAAGAGTTGTTGATTTACCACAACCAGAGGGTCCAACGAAGATGATAAATTCTTTATCAGCTATTTCAAGATTAAAGTCTTTTACAGCTATTACTCCGTTAGGATATTGTTTGCTAATATTCTTTAATGATAAACTTGCCATTTTATATCCTCCTACAAATATTCTACAATTAGTATTTTATATAGTTTCTATATTTGCAATGATACACCTTTTAAATCTTTAACACTATATCCCATTTTAACAAAATAGGTTTTACCCTTTTGTATAATTTGTATATTCAAATATAAAATAAGTACTTTTACCGATAATAAGTGAAATAATTGTACTTTTTACTGTCTATATTCAATAAAGCCTTCTCCCATAACTTCTCTGACATCCGAAACAATCACGAAAGAATTTGGGTCTATTTTCTTAGAAATTTCTACAATTTGGACGATTTCCTTTTTAGATACGACACAAAATAGCATTTTTTTATCTCGGCTAGAATACATTCCCGTTGCAGACAGACCTGTCACACCGCGATCCATCTTTACAAGAATAGCATCTGCAATTTCAGCATAGCTATCCGAAATGATATAGGCCATCTTCGCAAACTTCAATCCTTCTAGTATTCCATCCGAAACTTTTGTAATAATGAAGATGGATATCGTAGCATATAATGCGTTGCCCAGGCCGAAAACAACCGCACCGGCAAATACAACGATACTGTCAACAATAATCAGTATCTGTGGAATGGAGATATGTCTTTTGTAATGATGGACTAAGGAGGCCAGTAAATCGGTGCCTCCGGTAGATGCCTGTACCGAAAAAATAAGTCCGATTCCAATTCCATCAATTACACCTCCGCAAATTGCAGCCATTAAATAATCATCAAAATGGAAATCATACACAGGTACAATCATTAGGGCTAAGATAAAAGATACTGTTCCAAACAGAGAGGAAAAAGCAAATCTGCGCCCGATCACCTTCATGGACACCAGGAACAAAGGTGCATTACACAATATAGTAAACAGCCATATCGGAAGCCCTCCGTCTATCAGAGGCCGCGTCCAATATTTCACGATGATTCCAAGACCTGAGAAGCCTCCTGTTACCATTGCCATTGGCTCATAAATGAAATTTACCGACATCGCCATAAGAAATGTTCCAAATACGATTGTCATATATTTTCTAAGCATTAGTATATTTCTATTTTCAATTCTTCTTTTGTTCATGTTAATAACCATGCCTTTCTCTCTGCTGCTAGCTTTGGGCTGCAAGCACAAAGTTGCGAGTGAAGAATCTTCACTCTAGCTCCTTTAGCCCCACTACACCGACGTATTCCATACTAGTTTTCTTTCTTTCTTCTTATTACTATGTAACAGGAATCGTTAATTCTACTCTTTTGCTGCTGTCAGCTCAGAAAGTTGTCTTACCGCGAGTGCTCTGTCTATAATATAGGCACTGTTTTTATTTTCTCCTTCAATTAATGCAAAGGAAACATTGCTGATTGGTGTATTACAATAGCTTTCCAAATAATTCATCTTATCTGTCACCGTCAGATTTGATGTAATGTCCGGATAAACTTCTTCTATATAAGTACTTAATTCTTCTTCCGTCTGTAGGGTCTGCAGGAATTCCGTATAGTCATCAGAAAATCTTTCAAATGGAAGACTCTGCTCCATCGAGGTTATGTCATCTTCTGAAGTATGAATTTTCTCCTGATTATCTTCTACAAATATTGTTTCGTATATACTCTGTGGTATCGCTGTATAATAGCTGACTTTGATATCAAGTAAATCTTCAACGATCAGAACTCCATAATCATATACAATATCACTGTTCAAATATTCTGAAAGGGTTGAAAGCATTATTACCTGCGGGATATCCGGCTGTACCAAAGCAAGTTTACGGTATAAGATGTCCGACATCGTAAATTGTGTTCTAAGTGGAATCGTAACATAAGTCAATCTCCTGTTTTTACAATGGAATACCTCTAACACGATTTTCGTAATCTTCCCATTATCATCATAACAATAAATCAGATTTTTCGAAACATCATCAATACTTGCTGTCATAATTGGCTCACTTATAATATCTTCTTCGGTTCCTGTAATGGCCGAATTATAAGAACTCCCCCAAAAATGCATTGCCGCCTTATAAGTAAGTGCTCCAACTCCGAATAGTATCAGAACAATAAAAAAGGACTTTACAAATCCTCTTAAAAACATCTTTGCCGCCTTTTGTTTCAACCAATTCACCTCACATCTTCTATTCATATTACCATATTCAGTATTGTTTATCAACGCATCTTTATTCCATGAACTGCCTGTGATATAATGAAAGGTGAATTAACAATGTAGGAAAGATAGGTGATTTTATGAATAAGAAAACTGTATTGGTTACGGGCTCTTCCCGTGGAATCGGCAAAGCAATTGCCGTGAAATTTGCTAAAAAGGGTTACCATGTAATCATTAATTGTGCACATAACGAAGAAGCCCTTTTAAAGACAAAGGCTGAAATTGAAACCTATCAGGTCTCCTGTCTTGCTTTTCTTGGAGATATCGGAAAGATAGATAAAGCAAAAGAACTATTTGATCAGATAAAGAAATTGTACGGCAGCATCGATGTCCTTGTAAACAATGCCGGAATCGCTTATATCGGACTATTTACCGATATGACCCCGGATGATTGGAACCGTGTGATTACAACAAACCTAACTGCGGTTTATAATTGCTGTTCTCTTGCCATACCGGAAATGGTTCATAATAAAAGCGGTAAAATCATCAACATCTCCTCTGTCTGGGGAAATGTCGGTGCCTCCTGCGAGGTTGCCTATTCTGCTTCTAAGGGTGGCATGAATGCCTTAACCAAGTCGCTTGCGAAGGAGCTTGCTCCAAGTAATATTCAGGTGAATGCCATAGCCTGTGGTGCAATCGATACCGAGATGAATCGCTTTCTTGAGGATGATGAGCTCCTGCAGCTTATCGACGAGATTCCGACCGGCCGACTTGGACGTGCGGAAGAAGTTGCCGATCTCGTTTATCATCTGGCCCAAAAGAACGAATACCTGACCGGCCAAATTATTGGTTTGGATGGAGGATGGATTTAAGTCCTTTAATTTTCAAGGGAATTGTAAGCTGCTTTTTGCGCATGGATCAGTGCTGTGTCAAATAATGGTACTGAGGTATCCTTTTGATTTATTAAAAGTCCTATCTCAGTACATCCTAAAATAGCACCTTGTGCTCCCTTCTCTGACAAATCCCGAATTATGCTAAGAAGTACTATTTTTGAATCTTCATTAATTATTCCCATACAAAGTTCATTATATATAATATGATTTACCTTCTGTATGTCTTCCTCCTCTGGAATCAAAACCTCAATTCCTTTTTCTATTAATTTTGATTTATAAAAATCCTGTGTCATCGTATATCTGGTTCCCAGTAAAGCTACTTTGGATATTTTGCTTTCCATCAGTTTTTCTGCTGTTACTTCAGCGATATGCAGGATAGGAATTGTGATCTGCTTCTGTATCTGTTCTGCCACCTTATGCATTGTATTTGCTCCGATCAGAATAAAATCAGCACCTGCTTTCTCAAGGTTTACTGCCGCCATTGCTAAAATTTCTCCGCTCTTCTCCCATTCACCGGCTGTCTGACATTTTTCAATTTCAGCAAAATCTACGCTGTTTATAATACATTTTGCTGAATGAAACCCTCCTAATTCTTCTCTTATCACTTCATTGATGATTTGATAATAAGTAACTGTGCTTTCCCAGCTTAATCCCCCGATAATTCCAATTGTTTTCATCGTATGCCTCCATTTTCTAATGTGTTTCAACTTTCTGCTCATAATATAATTAATTTTATAGGTTCATCACTTGATTAATAGATATCTTTCAAGTGAGTAATTAACTATATTTTGCTTATTTTTATTATTATACTTATTTTTTCTATCTTCTACAAGATAAACCCATATCTTCTATAATAAGGTGGTTGTAAAAATTCAGTGCTATTTTCTTTCCTAATTATGCAGCTGTAAAAATTCAGTGCTATTTTCTTCTCTAATTATACAGCTATATAAATTCAGTGCTATTCTCTTCCCTAATTATGCAGCTATATAAATTCAGTGTCATTTTCTTCCCTATTATATATAGAATGCATTACCGCATGCTCAATTGATAACTATGTCTTTTCTTATTTATCTTTCTGCCTAATATGAACACATACCTCTATATCCAATTGATTCTCCGTCCAAAATTTCTGGTCGTACCAGATAGTCACAGATTGTATCAATAATACATTACATAGCAATATTCAATTTGCCACTACCTTCCTTAATGTATAATATACAGCCCATATTATTCCATTATTTACTCTTGATTTTTAATTAGTATTATATTATAGTAATTATTGGTACGTGGTCATACCACATTCAATGGAAAGGAATGGCATGATGATATGGAATTTACGAAGTTAAGTGCACCCTCATTAAAAGACTTATTTATTCAAGAATTAGAAACCATGATTCTATCCGGCAAACTCCTCGTTGGCGAAAAACTTCCTCCGGAAAGAGATCTTGCTGTTTCGATGCAGGTCAGCCGGGCTGTTGTGAATGCAGGTGTTTCTGAATTAGCACGAAAGGGCTTTTTAATGATTAAGCCGCGTATCGGTACCTTTGTGGCCGATTACCGAAGGAACGGTACGATGGAGACCTTAATTTCCATTATGAATTATAATGGCGGTATCTTAAGGAAAGCTGAGATACGATCTATTTTAGAACTTCGCATTGCACTTGATTCCCTTGCTGTTGAATTATGTATACCTAAAATTACAGATAGTGAAGTTGCCACCTTGAAGGACTACGTCAAACAGATGAAAGAGTCCGACTCTCCGGATATGGCTTCCGAATTAGCTTTTCGATTCCAACACGAGCTGGCCTATCTTTCTGGGAACACGCTCCTGCCTTTAATCTTTTCTTCGTTTAAAGTTCCTATCATTTCTTTGTGGAAACGCTTTTATCAATTATATGGTTTAGAGTCTTTATGTGATAATACCTCAATATTATGTGACTGCATCGAACAGCGGGACAGTAAAAAAGCAATTGAAAGCATGTCTACTTCCATTAATGATACAATCAACGGAGAAAGACCGATTTACTACTAGCACTACTAGCACAAATAGGTTCAATGGTGCTTAAACATAAATAGATTCAATGGTGCTTAAATAAATAGATTCAATGGTGCTTAAATAAATAGGTTCAATGGTGCTTAAACATTGACACATGATTTTATACATGGTATACTTTTGCAATGAAAATATGAATTTTCATTATGTTCTATGCATATCGATCAGGATATCCAGCATAAAAGTTTGAAGCAATTCATATACTATAATAGATTGGAGAAATTATAATGGAAAGAATTAAAACGATTGAAACCCGTGATTTAAGTAAAAGCGTAACAACAGGTGGATGCGGCGAATGCCAGACCTCATGTCAGTCCGCTTGCAAGACTTCCTGTGGTGTGGCTAACCAACAGTGTGAGAACAAAAACAAATAAGTCAGGAATAAAAGATGCCGCCTAATTATCAGGCGGCATTTTTCATATATGGAGGATAATAATGGTACATCAATACAAATTAAATGGATATAATATTGTTTTAGATGCCTGCAGCGGTTCCGTACACGTTGTGGATGAAGTTGCTTATGATATAATTGAAATGTATCAGAACTCAACGAAAGAGCAGATAGCATCTGCAATTCTTAATAAATATGCTGCTCAGGAGGACATCACCGAAGTAGATATCGAACAATGCATTTCTGATATCAAGTCCTTGGAAGAGAGTGGAAAGCTTTTTACACCGGATGTATATGAAGAGATGGCTTTCGACTTTAAAGAACGAAATACCGTCGTGAAAGCACTATGCCTTCATGTTGCTCATACCTGTAACCTTAACTGCTCTTACTGTTTTGCAAGTCAGGGTAAATACCAAGGTGACCGTGCACTGATGAGCTTTGAAGTCGGGAAGCAGGCGCTTGATTTTCTAATGGCCAACTCAGGATCCAGAACGAATCTTGAAGTCGATTTCTTTGGCGGTGAACCCTTACTAAACTGGGATGTAGTGAAACAGCTGGTCGCTTATGCAAGAACGCAGGAACCAATTCACCACAAGAAATTCCGTTTCACTTTAACCACAAATGGTGTGCTGATTGACGACGATGTCATTGATTTTGCAAACCGCGAGATGAATAATGTAGTTCTCAGCCTAGACGGGCGAAAAGAAGTGCATGATCACCTTCGTAAAAATTATGCCGGAGAAGGCAGTTACGATACCATTGTGCCTAAATTCCAGAAGCTTGTGGAACGCAGAGGTGGTAAAGGGTATTATATGCGTGGTACTTTCACTCACAATAATGTAGATTTTACGAATGATATTTTCCATATGGCTGATCTTGGTTTTAAGGAATTAAGTATGGAACCTGTTGTTTGTGCACCCACCGATTCCTACGCTCTTACCGAAGAGGATCTTCCAAAGCTATTTGAACAATATGAAATTCTGGCCAAAGAGATGATACGTCGTAAAAAAGCCGGAGACGGTTTCACTTTCTATCATTATATGCTGGATCTGACGAAGGGTCCTTGTATCTATAAGAGAATTTCCGGTTGTGGTTCGGGCACGGAGTATATGGCTGTTACCCCTTGGGGTGAATTATTCCCATGTCACCAATTTGTAGGTGATTCTAAATACAGTTTGGGTAACATCTGGGATGGTGTCACTAATTTTGCTATACGAGATGAATTTAAGAACTGCAATGCATACGCTCGTCCTGAATGTAAGGATTGCTGGGCAAAGCTCTACTGTTCCGGAGGCTGTGCTGCAAATGCATACCATGCAACCGGTAGTATTACAGGAGTTTATGAATATGGTTGTAAGCTTTTTGAAAAAAGAATTGAATGTGCGATTATGATGAAAATTGCAGAAAGCGAAGAAGAGAATGAAAACTCCAATTTATGATTTTGTGCAAAACTATAAAGAACAAGACAATTCCCGCCTACACATGCCTGGTCACAAAGGGCATGTGTTTCTTGGTTGTGAGGCAATGGATATTACAGAAATTCATGGTGCCGATTCTCTCTATGAAGCCTCCGGAATCATTGCAGAAAGTGAAGAGATCGCCACTTCGCTGTTTGAAACCGGACATACCTATTACTCCACGGAAGGATCTTCCCAATGTATCAAAGCAATGTTGTATCTGACTCTTCAGCAGTCGAAAGCCCAAATGGATGGAACTCGCCCCCTCCTCTTAACTGCACGTAATGTGCATAAATCTTTTGTCCATGCCTGTGCCTTACTTGATCTTGATGTAACGTGGATGTATCCAGATGAAGATGCCAGTCATTCCATCTGCAGCTGCGTGATTTCACCTGCCCAGTTGGAACGGGCTATCCTCGCTATGCCGCAAAAAGCAATTGCCATATACGTTACCTCGCCCGACTATCTGGGAATCCAAATGGATATCGCCGGACTATCCTGCGTGTGTCACAAATTCAATTTACCCCTTCTGGTTGATAATGCACATGGTGCATACCTAAAATTCTTACCTGTCTCACAGCATCCAATGGATTTAGGCGCTATGATGTGCTGTGATTCCGGACATAAGACTCTTCCTGTACTGACAGGGGGTGCCTATCTTCATATCTCCAAAGAAGCCCCCTGTGCATATTCTGACAATGCCCGTAGTGCACTGTCACTATTTGGTTCCACAAGCCCTTCGTACCTTATTCTACAATCTTTAGATCTATGTAACCGCTATTTAGCTGATCATTACAGCCGCCGATTATCCAACTGCATCGAGAGGATAGCCCTTCTGCGGGAGATTCTGACTACGAACGGGTGCATTCTGGCAGAATCCGAACCACTTAAAGTCGTGATAGATTCCTACGCTATGGGCCTTCTTGGATTTGAGATTTCCAATCTTCTTCGGGAAAATCAAATTGAGTGTGAATATGCCGATACTGATTATGTAGTTCTGATGTTCACTCCTGAGAATAGCGAAAACGACTATATCAGGGTGACAGATATCTGTCGTACCCTGTCACAGCAAGATCCTGACAACTCTCAGTTATCCATCAAGTCATTGCAGGTGGAATCTATTATGTCCATCCGCCAAGCTGTTTTTGCAAAGCATGAGCAGATTCCTGTTGAACTTGCCGAAGGACGGATCTGCAGTGCCCCTACGGTTTCCTGCCCACCAGCTATCCCCATCTCGATCAGCGGAGAGATGATAACCAAGCAGACGATTGAAACGTTCCGACGTTATGGCATTTCCTTTGTTGATGTGGTTTCTACTGAATAAAAATAGAAGTACAGTAAAGTTAGATAGATTACTTCCAACTTTCACTGTACTCCTATTTCAATTAAGCTATTACTGGCTTTACAACAACAGTTTCACTCTCTGCCCTTTAATATTTGTTTTGCTTCCTTGCACCATTCCATATAAGCTTCATATACTTTAATCCCAAACTTCACGGTCAGCAGATAATAGATATGAGCTTCCTCCCTGCCTTTGACCATTTCCAGATTCGCAGCCATTTCTTTAAGTACTGGGAGCTCCTCTTCTATCTTATCTTCAAATCGCTCAATATGAGCTGATGTTTTCTCCCCGCCGATCTCTGATCCAAAGAACAGTTTGAGCAAAGTTTCATATCGGATCTCATCTTTTGTCACAGGGACTTCTAGCCATTGTTTCAGATATTCCCTGCCGGAATTATTAATGGTATATCGGATTGTATCCCTGCCGTTCTCTTTTGCTTCATATTTCGAAATCAATTCCTCCTGTGCAAGTTGATTTAATGCCGGATATATGCTGCCATAACTTGCTCCCCAGAAATACTTTAATGTCGTGTCCATTCTTTTTTTAATTTCATATCCAGTTAATACTTCATGGCTAAGCAGGCCAAGAATAACGCAGTCTATTTTTTTCTCATTTGCCATCTGTTTTTCTCTTTTCTATCTTCAGGCTGTATTTTAAAACTTTCTTCGGACAGCTGTCGACACATTCTCCACACTGTATACATTCATAGCTATCAACGGAACCTTTTTGCACCATGCTGCTGACATCCAGGCTCATAGGACAATGCTTATTACACTGTTTGCAGGATATGCATTTGCCGGTATCTGCTTTAATATGAAGACCCGGCAGGTGCAGAACTCTTCTTATTGCAGTACCGATTACCATAAAGGGTGCCACCCAGCATAAATAATGACAAAAAACTCTTTTTCCAAATAATACCGATGGAACCAGAACTAAAAAAGCTACGATATAATAAATGATATATCCGTATATATTGGAAATTGAAATGCCATGATCTGTCTGATAGAAAAAGTCAACACGGACAATCTTCCCTTTACTTAAAAAAGTGATTATCACTATCGTCAGCCAGATAGCCCATATAAAATATTTAATATAGTTCTTCCATCCTTGCTTTGGAGCTTTCTCATTTACACCAAAAGCACATTCCTGGAGTCCTGCCATCGGGCAGAGGTATCCGCAGAATAATCTGCCAAAGACAATGGAACCTACCAGCATACTAACAAATACAAGGAAACTCCCATTAATTATACCTTCTAATGCTCCCATAATGATTAAATATGGTGAAAAATACCAAATTACAATTGGAAAAAGCAGCCATGCCAAAATTAATAAAAACCTTCTAATCTTTTGTCTTTTCATAAACTCCTCCTATTACTAGATTGCTCTGCAGCACGGTTCAATATATCATGTTGATATATATCATCATATATCAGTCTGTTATATATGTCAATATGAAATATTCTAAATTTTTGAAGGACTGGGAAGGGTGATCTCTGCTAGCTACTTAGTGTGAAGAAGAACATCTTCACGCAGAAGAACTACGAAACTCGCACAGTGGTGCTCGTTCCTTGTTCTTCCAGGTATTTGAGATGCTGCAGAGCAGCATCATGTTAGGTTAGTGTGGAAAGATTTTATTACAAGTCATACCTTACTATATTAATTTTGTCTTACCTCTATACTTGGGCATTAAAATAACCCTCTTAGTAAGAGTATATATCCAACCAAGAGGGTTCATTTCAGATTCTATAGCAAGCTTAAGGGGTATTGTGTCGGCTATAGTTTTTACTATAATCAAATCTATCTCTAATTGTACGGTCATCACAAAGTGTTATTGTTAGAAATTAACCTCGATATCATAATAGCAGCAATATAATAATTTCTCCATTACTTTAGGTGTAATCTCTCTTGGATTTGATCCTGTACATGCATCGCCGACCGCAAGTTCTGCTACCTTAGGAAGCTTATCAAAGAATTCTTTCTCATCAATTATTCCACCTTCATAGTCTTTGATGCAGGTAGGGATATTGAATAATTTATTCATTTCATTGATTCGCATAATTAATGCGTCCGCAGTCGGTTCTAATCCGATAAAGGAAGCTATCTCCGCATATCTTTTTGCTGCTGTTTCATTTTTAGAATTATATTTAATAACCTTCGGAAGATACATCGCATTTGCGCAGCCATGAACAATATGACCGCCGCTATAAGCAGCACCTGTCTTATGAGCCATTGAGTGTACAATGCCAAGAAGCGCATTGGAGAATGCCATTCCTGCAAGACACTGTGCATTATGCATACTTGCACGTGCTTCTGTGTCACCATTATAAGATTTTTCCAGGCACTCGTTTACCATCTTAATTGCATGAAGTGCAAGCGGATCGGTAAAGTCACTGTGTAAAGTAGAAACATAAGCTTCAATTGCATGTGTCATCGCATCCATTCCGGTATGCGCCGTAAGCTTCTTGGGCATTGTTTCAGCCAGTGAAGGATCAACAATGGCAATATCAGGTGTGATATTAAAATCGGCCAGAGGATATTTAATACCCTTCGCATAATCAGTGATTATAGAAAATGCTGTTACTTCGGTTGCAGTACCCGAAGTAGATGGAATGGCACAGAACTTTGCTTTCTTACGAAGAGTAGGGAAATTAAATGGAATACAGAGATCCTCAAAAGTAGTCTCCGGGTACTCATAGAAAGTCCACATTGCTTTCGCAGCATCAATCGGGGAACCTCCTCCGATGGATACGATCCAGTCTGGCTGGAACTTGCGCATTGCTTCGGCACCTTTCATTACGGTCTCAACAGAGGGATCCGGTTCTACACCTTCAAATAATTCAACTTCCATTCCTGCCTCTTTTAGATATTCAACCACCGTATCCAAAAAGCCGAATCGTTTCATGCTTCCGCCGCCTACCACGACAAATGCTTTATTACCTGTTAATGTTTTTAATGCCTCCAGCGAACCTTTACCATGATAAATATCTCTTGGTACTGTAAATCTTGCCATTTTATTTTCCTCCTAAAATTGTTTTGTTAGTATCACCTATGATAGGTATGATTCAGCATCTATGTATATGATATGTTTATTCTTGATTGTTTATATTTTAACAATCTTTTACCGATATGTGAAATGCAAAGTTTTATTATCAGTATTCCATTATCGATATATTGAATTATAAAATTTGCCCACTATTTTACGATACCTTCCAATTTATTATCTTTTAGTTGTTTTATAGGGTCGCTCGGTAGATTATTACAGAATATCAGTATTCCATTATCGACATATGTGACTATATAATTTTGCATACGTCTTCTTTAAACTATAAAACATTGGACATTGATTACTAGATGAATATTGTTTATTGTTTATATTTCTTATAGTATAAATATCGGATATTAATTTTAGTACAAAAACATACGATACTGCGTTTTAGCATAGAAATATTACGTGAAAGTAGTCGATATTGATTTCAAGAAAACATCAGGCGAATGTTGCAGATATTGATTTTAGCAAAACATTACGCGAACGTTGTAGATATTGATTTTAGCAAAAACATTATGCGAACGTTGCAGATATTGATTTTAGCAAAAACATTACGCGAATGGCAGTTATCTATTTTAGCAAGAACATTACGCGAACGTTGTAGATATAGATTTTAGCAAAAAAACAACGGATATTGATTTTACAAATCAATATCCGCTATAAGTATAGATTTATGACAAAATATATCAGCTTCTGCTTCTTATCATTTATAGTCCTTAAAAGATACATCGTTCTTTGCTTCTGACAGCTTATCAATAAATGTTCTCTCCAGCTCCGTGAATTTATGGTCTTTCGAATAGATAAACATATCTTTGTATCTATGACCTGAAATTTTACATTTCCTTTGTACCAAGCTATACCTGGTCAGCCATTTTTCAGGAACCGGGGAAACCCACATATAGGTGGTCGGTATCGAATTCAAAATATCATATTGGCTGCACCAATCATAAATATAGATATGTTTCGAATTTTTTGCGCTTTTATTTGTTTTGTTTAGATTCCCCTGCATCAAATAAGGAATCGTTGTATCAGAATATATAATCTCCGTATACTCGCTAAGCTCTTTATAGTCCAC
>Ga0209125_1002823_pt1 | contig 12753 bp, 10 predicted proteins | sample BarGraIncub1131A_FD_184503 | JGI IMG/M metagenome (GOLD analysis project Ga0209125, IMG submission 184503) | Arctic peat soil microbial communities from Barrow, Alaska - Barrow Graham LP Incubations 11-31A (SPAdes) (version 2) | ecosystem: Environmental > Terrestrial > Soil > Wetlands > Peat... | reverse complement strand
GTCCCGCAGAAAACGGGCCTGAACCGGGAAATTCTCGACACCGCACCGGCACTGCTCATGCAACTGCGCCGCTACAAAGTCACGGACACTGGTGGAATGTGGGCAGAAGCACCAACAAGGAAACTCGAACCAAGCCAGACGTGCCCCGAGTGCGGGCATGTTCGGAAAAAACCCAAGCACATCACCGCCAAGCTCGCGCAGTGTGTCGACAACAGCTTGGCTAAGTTTGTTTGGCTCCATGTCTGGCACCAGTCGCTCTTCCACCTGCATGCCTAATCGCAAATTGAGCGGCCGCCGCGTCATGATAAGAATCCGGCTAAAACCGCCACAGCGCACTACTTCGGCGAGGAGAGCCAGTCCAACTGAGCCTGACGCCCCCAAAATGACTGCGGTTCTACTAGCCATACTTTCTTCCAATCGCAAGGGGAGAACCTTATGGCAATATTTGACTCATGGCTTTGCGGCAACGCCTGGGACTGATATCAATCCCAACCGTCGCAAAGTCGACGCCATTTGCCAACGCAATTTGTTCAAGCCAACCAAGGCGTTGCCAATGCCTGACTTCCTAGGTTATTCCGTACGCGGAAAGATGAGCCCATATTTTTGCGGTCTATAACTGGTTTTGGGCGTCATGGACATACAAATAGCCAGAAACCTTGTAATTACTTGGTTCTCTGCTCGTGTATGGATTGCTTTGGATTGCAACTTGGTGCCTGGGACGGGAATCGAACCCGTACTCCTATCGGAAATGGATTTTAAGTCCACAGCGTCTACCAATTTCGCCACCCAGGCCGGGGATGGCGGATTATACCGGCCGTGCGCGGGCTGCGTAAATCGATCGTGCGACGCGGCCATTGCGCCCAAGCGCTTCTTTATGCTGGTTTCAAGTCAAAGCGCAGCCGGAGAGGGCGAAATGCGTCTTTCAGGTTAGACTAAGCTGCGTTGTAACTCCTTCTGCACAGGAGAGTTTTCGTGCAATTGGTTTCCCCAGAACGTTACGCACAGCTCGAAGCTTCAGGCCGCCTGCCGTCGCCGAAGGGGGTCGCTTTTGCCATCATCAAGCTGCTCCAGCGTGACGACTACAAAGTCAGCGACCTGGTTCGGTTGGTCCAGTCCGATCCTGCCATCGCCGGGCGGCTACTCAAATTTTCCAATGCGGCAGCGTTCGGCCATAGCCGGCCTATCATTTCTCTTTCGAAAGCCGTCATCGCGCTCGGCGCCTTCCGGGTGCGTGATCTGGTGCTTGGTTTTTCCGTTCTGCATGGCCACCGCAGCGGCAACTGTCCGCAATTTGACTATGGGCGTTTCTGGTCGCGTGCGCTGGCCACCGCCATTTCCGCGCAGGCGCTGGCTTCGCACGCCCAGATTGCCGCCGAGGAAAACTTTACCGCCGGGCTGCTGTGCAGCGTCGGTGAATTGGCGCTGGCCTCGCTTTTCCCAGAGCGCTATGGGGAAATCATCAGCGCCGGGGGCGACGTCCACGAACGCTTGCGTCTGGAGCAGGCCGCTTTTGCCACCGATCATCGCGAGTTGGGCGCCACCTTGCTGGTCGAATGGGGCTTGCCCGAATCGCTGGCGGCGGCGGTCTACCATTGCGACATGCCCGACGAGGCGGGTTTCCCTGACGGTTCCAGGAGTCTGGTGCTGACCCTTTCCCTGCACTTCGCGCTGGCCCTGGCGGAGATCTGCGTGGCCGCCGATACCGAGCGCTGGATTATGGCGCCGGACCTGTTTACCAAGGCCGCGCGCCTGGGCATTGCGCCGGATGAATTGACGCGCTTGGCGGACAAGATTACCGCCAGTTGGCGAGAGTGGGGCGCGATGCTGCAGATCCGGACGCGCGAAGTACCGCCGTTTGCCGAGCTGCTCTCCTCGTCGCCGCCGCGCGACCCGGAGCGGGCATTGCCGCTTGCTTACCTGCAGCACAACAAGACGGCTCTGGTCGTGTGCACTGAATCCACGGAAGCCGCAGCGATTACTAGCCATCTAGAACTGAACGGCTACAGCGTGCAGAGTACTTTGAACGCAAGGGATGGCCTGATCGTCGCGTTGCGCGGAAACCCCGACCTCATCCTCCTGGAAATGAGCGCCCCCGAGTTGGACGGACGCTCTTTCTGCCGGGCCTTGCGCGATAGTTCCCTGGGCAGGGTGGCCTACATCATCTTGATCGGCAACCGGCAGGATGAAGACCTGTTGACCGAGGGGTTGGAGGCCGGTGCCGATGATTTTTTGCTTCGCCCGGTGACGGCGCATACGCTGCACGCCAGATTGCACGCGGCCGACAAGGTCGTTCAGTTGCACGACGAAATCCGGCGCGAGCGTAACGACCTGGTGCGTTCCGCCGGCGAGTGGGCCGGTACCCACCGGCGCTTGCTCGAGGTGGCGATGACCGATCCGCTGACCCGCTTGCCCAACCGGCGGCACGGCATGGATTTTCTCTCGGCCGAATGGGTTTTTGCGCACGCCAACAACTTGCCGCTCGCCTGCCTGATGATCGACATCGACCATTTCAAACAAGTGAATGACCGGTTCGGTCACGATGGTGGGGATAGCGTTCTGGCCGAACTAGCCAGCCGCCTGAAAAGCAGTTCGCGCAACGAGGACATGGCGTTTCGCTATGGCGGCGAGGAGTTCTGTGTGATCTGCCCGGGCGCCAATCAGGCGACTACCCGCGCCATCGCCGAGCGTATCCGCAAGAACATGGCGGCCGAGCGTTTTCACCACGGCACGCTGGGCATAGCGGCGACCGTCAGTATCGGCCTGGCCGTCATGACGCCGGCACACGCGAGTGGCGAGGCCTTGATCCGCGATGCCGATGCGGCCTTATATCGGGCCAAGGAAGCTGGCCGGAACCGGGTGGCGTCCTAGTCGAGGGTGCGCCGGAAGGTTTTTAGACCGAAGACCAGGACGACGCTCATGAATACTAGGATCGGCCAGACCTGATCCCATAGCATGTCGATGCCGTTACCCTTGAGCATGATGCCGCGCACGAGGATCAGGAAGTGCGTCAGTGGCAGCACGTTGCCCACCATCTGGGCCCACTCCGGCATGCCGCGGAAGGGAAACATGAAGCCCGAGAGGAGCATCGACGGCAGGAAGAAGAAGGTCATCTGCATCGCTTGCAACTGGTTGCGGGCGATCGAGCTGAAGGTGATGCCGAGCGTCAGGTTGGCGCAGATGAACAGCAATACCACGCCATAGAGCAGGAGCAGACTGCCGTGCATGGGTACGTCGAATACCCAGCGCGCGGCGAGCAGGATCAGCGTCACCTGGATTAGGCCGATCAGGATGTAGGGCATGATCTTGCCGGTCATCACCTCGACCGGCGTGGCCGGGGTCGCCAGCAGATTCTCCAAAGTGCCGCGTTCGCGTTCGCGGGTCATCGCGAGTCCCGTCATCAGTATCAAGGTCAGCGTTAGGATCACCCCGAGCAGACCGGGCACCACGTTGTAGGCCGTCAGTCCCTCCGGGTTGTAGCGGCGGTGTACGCGCAGTTCTACTGGCGTTATGGCCGGGCGTTCCAGGCCGGGCAGATCCGGCGCGAATACCTCGGACCCCAGGTGGTTCAGTACGGAGATGGCGCCGGCGGCCGCCATCGGGTCGGTGGCGTCGGCTTCGACGAGCAGGACGGGGGACTTGCCGCGCAACAGGTCCCGGTGAAAGCCCGGTGGAAAGGTGACGACGAACTGTACCTGGCTGCGGTCCAGCAGCTCGCCGGCCTGTCGCTCGTCCACGCTGCCGACGATCTTGAAGTACTCGCTGTTCTGCATGGCCGCAACATAGGCGCGGGCGAACGGGCCGGGATCGGCCATGACGATGGCCGTGGGCAGTTGCTTGGGATCGGAGTTGATGGCGAAGCCAAAGAGCAACAGCTGAATGATCGGGATGCCAACGATCATGCCAAAGGTGAGCCGGTCCCGCTTGAGCTGGATGAACTCCTTGAGCATGATGCCGAGCCAGCGGGAGAAGGAGAATGAATCGGAAAATCCGCGCATCGCGTCAACCTTGGAAGGGGTCCTTGCTGCCCTGCATGAGGTGGATGAAGGCATCCTCTAGCGAGGCGGGAACGCCGGTCATCGTCAGCTGCTTGCCTTGAAGAAAGCCATGCAGACTGGCTTCCAGCCGTACTCGGTCCTGGCCGCTGACGTGCAGGGTGGTACCGAAGCTGGCCACCAGTTCGGCGCCTGGCAGCTGCCGTAGTGCTTCACCGAGGCCGTTCAGGTCGTCGCCGCTGATTTCCCAGGTGGCCAGTTGCTGGCCGGCGATTACCTCCGTCGCCGTGCCCGAGGCCAGCAACTGGCCGTAGGCGATATAGGCGAGCTGGTGACAGCGTTCCGCTTCGTCCATGTAGTGGGTGGACACGAGTACGGTGATGCCGGCCGCCGACAGACGGTGGATCTCTTCCCAGAAATCGCGCCGGGCTTTGGGATCGACGCCAGCGGTCGGCTCGTCGAGCAGGAGCAGTCGTGGCTGGTGCAGCAGGCAGGCGGCCAGCGCCAGGCGCTGCTTCCAGCCGCCGGAGAGCGTGCCGGCCAACTGCGCGCGCCGACCGCTGAGGCCCAGTTCCTCCAGTGACTTGTCCACAACCTCGCGACGCTTCTTCATGCCGAACATGCGGGCGACGAAATCGAGGTTCTCGCCGATCGTCAGGTCGTCCCAGAGGGAAAATTTCTGTGTCATGTAGCCGACCTGGCGCTTGATGGCGGCGCTGTCGGTGAGCACATCCAGCCCGAGGCAGGTGCCGCGCCCGCTGTCCGGCGTCAGTAGGCCGCAGAGCATGCGGATTGAGGTCGTCTTGCCACTGCCATTAGGGCCGAGGAAGCCGAAAATCTCGCCTGCCCGCACCTGCAGCGACAGGTCTTTGACGACGTGTTTGTCGCCAAAATGTTTGTTGATCCCGGCCACGTCGATGACCAGCGGCGCGCTAGCCATCTCAGCGCATCCCCCGTCGCACGTCCACCGGCAAGCCGGGGCGCAGGTTGGCGGCTTGCTCGGGGGCTGGCGCCGCTTCGACGCGGAAGACCAGTTTTTCCCGGCTGCCGCGGCTGTAAATCACCGGCGGCGTGTATTCGGCCTGCGCGGCGATGAAGTCGATGGTGGCCCGGATCGGCGCGGCGCAGCCGTCGCAATCGGCTTCTACCGCCTGGCCCGGCTTGAGTCCGGCGAGGGCCGTCTCGGGGACAAAGAAGCGCAGACGGCGTCGCGTATCCGGCAGCAAACTGGCGACGGCGCCGCCCGCCGGCACCCATTCGCCAGGACGGTAGTAGGTCTCCGCGACCTCGCCGGCGGCGGGGGCGGTGACGGCTTTTTGCTCGACCAGCCAGCGCTTTTTGGCGGTGAGGGCAGCGGCGGCCTGTAAGTCGGCCTCGGCACCGCGCACCTCGGCCTGCCGACCCAGAGTGGCGCGGTAGCTGGTCAGCTGCTGGCGGGCCGCTTCGCTTTGGGCGGCGGCCTGCGCGAAGGTGCTGCGCGCTTCGTCCAGCGCGGCGCTTGAAACGAACTTCGCCTGCGCCAGGGCTTCCTGTTGCTGCAAGCGGGTGCGGCTTAGACGCAGCGCGGCTTGCGCTGCCTGCACGTTGGCTTCGAGGGCGGCAATTTCGGGCGGCCGATGGGGCTGCTTGAGGTTGTTCACTTTTTCACGCGCCGATCCGGTCCGCGCTTCGGCTTCGTCCAGTACCTGCGCGTCCGGGTCAGCAGCAAGCGCGAAGAGCGCCTGGCCAGCCGCAACGCGGCTACCGCGTGGGGCGTCCAGCGACTTCAGATAACCCGCCTGGGGCGCCGCCAGATAGAGATATTCGCCTTCCACGTAGCCCTGATAACTTGGTGTCGGGTCGTCGCCGCAGGCCGCGAGCAGCGTCGCCAGCGCGCTCGCTGCGAGCAGGTGCGATCCCCGTATGCAAAAATTTTTCATGATTTTTTCCGGCGATCCCTGTGTTTTATTGGCGACAGACCGGTTTTCGATGCTACCAGCTTTCTGCGCTTTCCCGCGCAGGGATGCCGACTGTACGGAATCATGGCGCGCGTTGATGGTCGGAACGGTCGGCTTTCGTCAGGATCGAAGTATCTAATGTCTTTCTTGCTGCCGTTGTCCGCACGACCACGCCGGTTCGAGGCCGACCAAATCCAACAAAAAGGGGAATGATCGTGATCGACACATTAAACCGACTCTTGGCCGTCAATGGCTATCTGCCTCATGGTTATTGCATCAACTGGTCGACGCCCCTGATATGGACCTACGTTGTTAGTGATCTCCTGATTTTTCTTTCGTATTTTTCGATGCCCATCGCTCTTGGCTATTTTGCGCGGCAGCGCGTGGATTTTCCCTTCCGCTGGTTATTGTGGTTATTCGCCGGTTTTATCATGGCCTGTGGCGCAACCCACCTGATGGGCGTTGTGTTGCTGTGGCAGCCCCTTTATGGCCTGGATGCGGTGCTCAAGGCGATCACGGCCTTCGTTTCGATTGTCACCGCCGTCATGCTCTGGCCCTTGATTCCCCATGCCTTGGCACTACCCAGCGCCGCTCACTTGCGGCGGGTTAACGAAGAACTGCTCGGCGAGATTGCCGAACGCCGGCGCGCCGAAAAGGCGTTGCGCGACAGCGACGCCAGTCTGCGCAGTATTCTGGGGGCAACGCTTGACGGATTCTGTCGGCTTGATCGCCAGGGCCGTTTGCTCGACGTCAACGCCGCTTACTGCCAGCAGTCCGGTTACACGCGCGAGCAACTGCTTGGCCTGTGCGTCTCCGATCTCGAAGCACTGGAGGCTCGAACTGACATCGCGACGCGCATACAGCGGATCATCGAGTGCGGCAGCGACCAGTTTGAATCGCAACACCGTCGGGCGGATGGCTCGCTCTGGCACGTCGAGGTGAGCATTACCTACCGCAACGTTGCGGGTGGGCAGTTCTTCGCGTTTCTGCGCGACATCACCGAGCGCAAGCGGGCTGCGGAAGAACTCGAAAAGCACCGCAACCATCTTGCGGACCTGGTAACTTCGCGTACTCTTGAGTTGGCGACGGCCAAGGATGCCGCGGAGGCCGCCAACCGCGCCAAGAGTATCTTCCTGGCGACCATGAGCCATGAGATTCGCACGCCGCTCAACGCGGTCGTCGGCTTGTCCGGGCTGCTCGCCGATTCGCCGTTGGATCGCCGTCAGCGGGATTACGCGGAGAATATCCAGTTGTCGGCGCAGGCCTTGTGTGCGCTTATCGACGACATCCTGGATTTCTCCAAAATCGAAGCCGGCGCATTGCGGCTGCAGGCGGCACCTTTCTCGCTGAACGCCATCTTGCGCACGACGGCGGCGATCGTCTCCATGGGGACGCGCGGCAAACCCATCGAAGCCTTGTTCGACGTGGCGCAGGACGTCCCAGACGTACTTATCGGGGATTCCCTGCGCGTGCAGCAGATTCTCCTGAATCTGACCGGCAATGCCGTCAAGTTCACGGAGGCGGGCGTCATTGTGGTCTCGGTGCGCCGTCTCGCTGAGGAAACTGGGCAGGTGACGCTGCAATTTTCCGTACGCGACACCGGGATCGGCATTCCCCCCGAACATCTGGGCAAAATATTTGAGGTATTCACCCAGGCCAAACCCTCCACGAGCCGGATCTATGGTGGCTCTGGGCTAGGCTTGGCGATCAGCGACCGGCTCGCCGACCTGATGGGCGGGCGCCTCGAGGTCGACAGCGCGGTGAAGTGGGGGAGCGAGTTTCGCTTCACTGTGACGCTGGCCATGGGCGAGGGTGCGCCGACTGCCCCGGCTGCGGAAGATCTGCCCGGCCTACGCATCCTGATCGTTGACGACCATCCGTTGGCGCGGGCCGTCCTGACGAAGGCTTGCGCCGCCTTTGGCTGGCTGGCAACGGCTGTCGACTCCGCCGTGGCGGGCCTCGAAGAACTGCAGCGCAGCGGTGCCGAGCACCGCGATTACGACCTCCTATTGCTCGACTGGCGCATGCCCCGCATCGATGGCCTGGAGATGCTCCGGCAGGCGTATGCCGCACCGGATATCGCGCTGCCGCTGGTCGTCCTGATGGCGTCCAATTTTGAACTGGCGCAGGCCGCCGCGGCCAGCGACGATCTCCAGATTGATGGCATCCTGGCCAAGCCCGTTATTCCGGCGAGCCTGTTGGAAGCCGTGGCGCGGGCGCACTCTGGCGATCTCTCCGGACTCATTCCGGTCGCCGGGCGGACGGACCGGCGGCTTGCCGGCATGCGTCTACTGGTCGCCGAGGACAATGACCTCAACCAGCAGGTCATCGAGCAGATACTTAGCCGTGCCGGGGCCGAGGTGGTGATCGTGGACAACGGCCTGGCCGCCGTGGAGGCACTGCGATCACCCGAGGCGTGTTTCGATGTCGTGCTGATGGACGTGCAGATGCCGCTCATGGATGGCTACACCGCGACGCGGGTCATCCGTGAAGAGCTTGGTCGGGTGGATCTGCCGATTATCGCCGTCACCGCCTATGCGCTGCCCGAGGATCGCGAGAAATCCCGTTGCGCCGGCATGACGGGGCACATCGTCAAGCCGATCGACGTCGAGGATCTGCTCGACATTGTCGCCAGGAAACGCAGGCGGCGCGTTGCCGACGAACTGGCGACCGTCCCGGTAACTGCATCGGGCGCCACGCTAGCCGGCGGCAAGGCGCTGGCGCTTGACGTCGACGCTGCCCTGGAGGCTTTTGGCGGCGACCGGAAGAAGTATGCGGATATCCTGCGCCAGTTTGTCGCGATGCACGGCGATGATGCGGTGGAAGTCCACCGCCTCGTCGGTGCCGGGGAGGTGAAAGATGCCGCTAGGCTCGTCCATGATATGCGCGGTGTAGCTGCCTTCATGCAGGCAAGGGAGCTTGCTCGCGTGGCAGCGGCAGCCGAGGGGGGGCTGCGGGACGGTACGGTCGATGCACATTCGCCCTTGTTCGATGAACTGGAAACCGTGATGCGCGACCTGAAGGCCGTCATTGATCAGTTCGAGACCGCGTGAAGCGGCCTATAGCGTCCTCCGCGCGGAAAGGACGGTTTACGTTGACTTGCGTCGATTCACTTCCTCCCACAGGGCTTTCCCGAAAGCCTTCCAGGCCACGCCGCCGTGGCTCTCGATGCCGACATCGGCACTTTCTTCCATGGTACGCAGCATGAGCGCTGCCAGGCCGTAAAGGCTGACCTTTGCCATCAACTGGTAGTCGACCGGCCCCGAAGAAGCGAGCTTCACGTCATCTGCCGAGTGGTCGAGGGCTTCCTTGACCAGCGCACGAACCTGCACATCGTCTGTCCAGTCGATGCCAAGGACGATGCCCTTGCGCTCGATTTCGAGTTCAATTTCTCTGACGTTCTTGGCGTAGTTCTCAAAGCCAGTCATTGTATTCTCCATGCTGCACAGTGTTTTGGGGGCCCCAATGGGTCGTTTATTCGGCGTGTCTGGGACGGAACACGGTCGGTGCGCATTGCGCAGAAACATCTCGACACAAACCGTTGCAATGGCACTACTTTCTTCCGGGGATTTTGGTGCCACTATGTTTTCCACATTCTATCCGCCCGCGGAGTTAAAACTTTGAACGTTCAGGAAGGCAAACGACTCCTACGCGCTGTTCAGCAACCGGCTCTTGGTCGCGAGGCCCGCATGACGGTGCCTTCGACGGCTGGGAAATACGAGGTGACCACATGATCCAACACGCATTCGAAGAAAGATTTTCCGCTCTCGCGGCATTCCTGAGCACGTCGCGAGAGTACCTGGCGCTGACCTCGATCGAACTCGATCGTGCAGTGTCCAGTGCGAACTCGGACCCTATCGAACGACAACTTCCGATCTCAAGCACCTCAACGACCGAACCAGAAAGACAAAGGAAAACCATGCGCCACTATCGCCATCTGGCCCACCAAATGCTCCTCGCGGCAGGTCTGGGCGCCGTCCTGGCTGCGCCGGCATTCGCTGAGCCGGACTGCTTACCGATGGCCGGGCACGGTATCCATCAAGAGCACTACGCCAAGCAGATGGAGCAGCATCACAAACAACTTCACGATGCCCTGAAGCTGACAGCGGAGCAGGAACCGGGCTGGAAAAAACTGATGGATTCCGAACAACTCAAGCCGGCCGCCGGCGTTGCCCAGCCGGAAGACTGGTCCAAGTTGTCGACACCCGAGCGGGCTGACAAAATGCTGGAGCACTTCAAGGCCCGTCAAGCGCAGATGGCTGAACACGTGGCGGCCCTGAAAGCCTTCTACGTCACGCTGACCGCCGAACAACAGAAGACCTTCGACGATTTTCATGCGGCGCAGCGCGATGGCAAGCGCGGCAAGCCAGGGGTGCGCTTGCCGGGTGTGGATAAGGCACCGGCAAAGCCCTGATCCTGTCTTGATGGGACAAAAAAACCGGCATTGCCGGTTTTTTTTCTTCGGGGTTCTGTGGTTGATACACCTATCGCGATCAGCCAAAAAACGGCTAACGATCGAAATGGCTTTCTCCGTCAGGCGCCAAAACGAGCAACGGCACCCAACTCGGCCTCGATTTCCAGCAAGCGGTTGTACTTGGCGATGCGTTCGGAGCGGCAGATGGAGCCTGTCTTGATCTGTCCGCCGCCCATAGCAACCGCGAAATCGGCCATGAAGGCATCCTCGGTCTCGCCCGAGCGATGCGAAATGACAAAGCCCCAGCCGGCTTGGCGGCAGAGATGGATGCCCGCGACCGTTTCGCTGACCGTGCCGATCTGGTTAAGCTTGATGAGCGCGGCGTTGCAGGTCTTTTCTTCAATGCCCCGGGCGATGAAGCGCGGGTTGGTAACCAGGATGTCGTCGCCGACGATTTGGATCTCCTGGCCCATCTGCTCGGTCATGCGGGCGAAGCCGGCCCAGTCGTCCTCGGCCAGTCCATCCTCGATAGACACGATGGGGTAGCGCTTCACCCAGTCCGCGAAGAGGGCAATCATTTCGCTGCTGGTCTTCTCGCCCTGGCCGCTGCGGGTCAGGCGATATTTGCCGTCCGCGAAGAAGGAACTGGCCGCCGGGTCGAGCGCAATGGCGATGTCTTCACCCGGCCGGTAGCCGGCGCGTTCGATAGCCGCGACGATCAGTTCACAGGCTTGCTCGTTGCCTCCGTCCAGTTGCGGGGCAAAACCACCCTCGTCACCCACCGCTGTGGACAGCCCTTTGTCGTGCAGGATTTTCTTCAGCGCCTGGAAAGTTTCCGCACCGTAACGCAGGGATTCGGCGAATGTCGGCGCGCCCCTAGGCATGATCATGAACTCCTGAAAATCCAGGCTGCTGTCGGCATGCTTACCGCCGTTTAGCACGTTCATCATCGGCACCGGCAGATGCACCGCGCCGACTCCGCCGAGGTAGGCATAGAGCGGTAGGTCGCAAGACTGCGCAGCCGCCCGCGCTACCGCCTGGGAAACGCCAAGAATGGCGTTGGCCCCCAGGCGCGACTTATTTTCGGTGCCATCGAGTTCGATCAGGGCGAGATCGATGGCGCCCTGATCGGTGGCCAAGTGACCGGCCAGTGCCGCGCCAATCTCGGTGTTCACGTTGTTGACGGCGGTCAGGACGCCCTTGCCTTGGTAACGTTTGGCGTCATCGTCGCGCAACTCGGTGGCTTCATTCGCCCCCGTTGAAGCACCGGAGGGAATCGAGGCAACTCCAACGCTGCCGTCTCCGAGGACAACCCGGACGCGGACGGTGGGAAAGCCCCTCGAATCGAGGATTTCAAGAGCTTCAATGGATTGTATCGTGCGTTTCATGGTCAATTCCCCGCTTCGCCCAGCGTGCCGAATTCCACGGGGCTCCTAACATAGAAAATGTGTACGTGTTCAGCCCGCAAGCGCTCGAAGAGGCGTTCTGTATCGGCCTCGCTGGCGGCGATCTGGATCTCCTGCGGCTGGTCGGCCAACTCGAAGAAGTGAGCGGAATGGATGCGGCGATGTTGGCCGTAGCCCTCGCTGCCGGCGATCACGGTCGCTCCGGGCAGGTCCATTTCTTTGGCCAATAGCATCAGCCATTGCCCCACGGGTTTGCCGTGATGCCGGGCGTCCTGCTGTGTGAAGAAAGTGATCTGGTAGCCTTTCATGGGTATCTCCTCAAGAATGGTCGAACAGTTGCCAAGAGGCCAGACCGGCGAGCGTCATGGCGAGAGAGCCCGCGACATGGGTGGCAATGGACCCCATGGCCCAGGCCAAGCGGCCAGTCTGAAGCAAGGTAAGCACTTCGGCGGAAAAGGTCGAGAAGGTGGTCAGTCCGCCGCAAAATCCGGTCACGATGAGCAAGCGCCATTCCGGGGCGATATCCGGCGCTTGGGCAAAGTAAGCGACGGCAAATCCGATGATGTAGCCACCGATCAGATTTGCGGTCAATGTTCCCGGCGGCAGTGAGGGAAAGAGGCTGTTGAGTTTGAGACCCAACTGCCAGCGCAGCAGTGCGCCGAGGGCGGCACCCAAAGAAATAGCGAGAATCGGTTTCCACATGGTCCTGTCCGTGTTGTTGATTTTTCTTGGACAGGAGGGACACCTACGCCTCCCGTCCGGGTATCAGCGTAGGCATCATCAGCCCCAAGCGGGGCGGTTTTGAACCTGCAGGTTCATGGAAGAATGCCATCTCCATGGAGGATTCTCTCATACGGCAATGAAAAACGGTAGACAGAGCCTTGTCCAATGAGGTATGAGCCTGACGGAGACGCGTATTTCCAACCGGGAATGAGCCTGGAGGGGAAAACGCGAAGGCAAATTAGGGCGTGGGTTGATCATCGCAAGGATGGTGATCAACATGG
>Ga0209125_1002822_pt1 | contig 12761 bp, 12 predicted proteins | sample BarGraIncub1131A_FD_184503 | JGI IMG/M metagenome (GOLD analysis project Ga0209125, IMG submission 184503) | Arctic peat soil microbial communities from Barrow, Alaska - Barrow Graham LP Incubations 11-31A (SPAdes) (version 2) | ecosystem: Environmental > Terrestrial > Soil > Wetlands > Peat... | reverse complement strand
AATAACGAACCTCGCGTTATTGCTATTATTGCATTTGCACAAGCTATATTATTAACCGCTGTAATGGGTGTCGATTTTGGGTTTTATAAACTCGGGACAAGTCCATTTACCCTTTTACGCGATCTTCCTGAAAGTATGGGTAATGCTTTTTTTAAAAATCCGAATTATCTCTCATCCATACGTGATGGAATTGGACTTAATCCTCTTCTCGAAAACTTTTGGATGATTAGTCATCCCCCTGTATTATTTCTTGGTTATGCTTCTGTATTGATCCCTTTTTCATTTGCTTTGGCTTCTTTATGGAAAGGTGATTATGTCAACTGGCTTAGAAATGGTATACATTGGTCTTTGTGGTCCATGTTTACGCTTTCCTTCGGTATTATTATCGGGGGTGCATGGGCATATAAATCACTGACATTTGGTGGATTTTGGGCATGGGATCCAGTTGAAAATGCTTCTCTTGTACCATTGATATTACTAATTGCCGGGCTTCATTTTCTTGTAATCGCACAAAAACGAAATCACACATTTGGATTGGCATATAGCTTTATTATTTTTTCTTATGTCATGGTTTGGTATGCTTCTTTTCTAACACGAAGCGGTATTCTTGGGCAGACATCTGTACATGCATTTGGCGATGATGGAATGACACTTCATTTGGGACTCATTACCGGCCTTTTTCTACTGGCTGGGCTATTGCTTTATGTGTTGCGTTATATGAAATTTCCGACAAAAGAAGGGTCCGAGATTGTTTTTGATAAAGATTTTTTCATGCTGATTGGTTCACTTGTTTTGGCATTATCAGCTTTTCAAATTACAATGACTACCTCCATACCGATCTGGAATAAACTTTTTGGATTGCATGTTGCACCTCCTGTTGATCCTGTTAAGTTTTACAACAGCTGGCAGATACCATATACGATTATAGTATTGTTTTTAGTGTCCGGATTACAATATATCAATTACCGCAAACACAATGTAAAATCAATTTTGAATCAAATTCTGATTGCATTTCTTTTGAGTACCGTTGCTACTATATTAATGGCACTTTATACTGATTATACACAATTACTCATCCTTTTTTTGTTTTTTGCTGTCATTCTTTCTGTTTCGATATCTCTCATATCAATTATAAACTATAAAGGTCGTTCAACTTCCTTGGGTTCACTCGTTTCACATGTTGGTTTTGCTGTTTTTATATTGGGTGTATTACTCGCCTTTTCAAATTCGCGAGTTATAACAAATGTCAATAAAGGTGCTCTCATTACCAAAACACCTCATAGACAGGACGGTAGCGTAGTGCTTTATCGTGATAATGCAGTAAAGCTTAATGAGTATTTTGTCGTATATAGTAATCGTTTAGTTAAGGGAACTGAAACACTATATCAAATCGATTTCTATCGTGATGCAAAAATCACTGATAAACTTTTCACACTTTTTCCAACGATAAAGCAGAATGAAAAAATGGGTGCTGTTTTCAATCCTTCAACGCGTAACTTCATTGAAAAAGATGTTTACTCTTTTATCAGCCATGCCGAACTTTTGAGTGCTGACAATAAAGCTGATAGTAAAGACAAACCCTTATTGAAAAATGAGATTTCTGCAGAAGCAATTAATCTGAATGACTTTAATCTTGTTTCACGACAGAATATTGCTTTAAGACAGCAACTGAAAATAGGATTATATCTGATTTCACTTGATAGTTTATGGATTAAAGTAAAAGATAAAGTCTACAAAGATGTTGATATTTTGGCCAAACTGAATGTCATAAATTCTTCTCTTAGTAGTCGTAAAGTAGTCATTAGTTTTTTGAAAAGAGGCGAACAGTATATCAACCAGGATGCCGTTATCAATTCATGGGGTCTAGCTTTACGTTTTGAGATGACATCTGATAAACCCAATAATATTAACCTTGGTGTCTATGAACACAAAGCTGATTTTATTGTGCTAAAAGCTATCATTTTCCCCTGGATGAATGTCCTGTGGTTTGGTGCATTATTAATGCTTGCCGGGTTTATATTATCCCTTTATAAACGTCTTGTTCCAGCGCGCATGTAATGAGCTTTGTCCCCTGTGGGTGAATAATTGCTACCTTTGTATCCTTTATTTAGTCTATGTGTGAAAGTCCTTTTTTAAAAATAGCTCTTGTTGGTGCAGGTAGTGTAGCCACTCATTTAGGACTGGCATTAAAACATGCTGGTTTAAACGTTGAGTGTGTTTTAAATCGTAGTTCAGAAAGAGGAATATTATTAGCTGAAAAGCTTGAAGCTCGATATGTAAGCAGTTATAAAACATTAGGTAATCCTGATTTGTTAATCGTGGCTGTTTCTGATGATGCTATTCCAGTATTGGCGGAACAGCTTAGCGGATGTTCATTACCTGTAGTTCATACCAGTGGAACTGTTTCTAAAGATGTTTTAAGCAACCTGGGTTCCGATTATGGCGTGTTTTATCCATTGCAGTCATTTTCAATAGGCCGTTTAGTGGATTTTTCTAAAGTGCCAATATGCATTGATTCGTCTAATCCTTTATTTACTCAGAATCTCAACAGATTAGCTCATTCTTTATCATCTACTGTATATCAGATTGCTGAGCAACAACGCAAAATGCTTCATCTGGCTGCTGTATTTTCAAGTAATTTCAGTAACTTTTTGTATAGTATTTCTGCAGAAATACTGAAAGACAACGATATTCCTTTTGAAATACTTCATCCATTGATTCAAGAGACGGCTAATAAGATTCAAATGATATCACCTTTAGATGCTCAAACTGGTCCTGCCAGAAGATGTGATGTATCGACAATTCAACAACATCTCCAAATTTTACAAAATAAACCTGAGATGTTGAAATTATACAAATTATTAACCGACAATATTTTGCATGCATATTCTCATCATTTTTCGACATCACAAATTCTTTCGGTAGATGATAAACAATAAATTATAAAAAAAACATCAATACTTCAAGATTAACTAAAATGACTGAAATTAAACCTATGGCTAATTACAGAGAACGATTACACCTCATCAATACTTTTATTTTTGATTATGATGGTGTTTTGACAAATGGTCAGTTAATAACCCTTCCCACGGGTGAAGCTTTGAGGATGACAAATGTTAAAGATGGTTATGCATTACAACTTGCAATAAAGAAAAACTATAAAATCGTGATTATTTCCGGCGGTAATGCCTTATCAATGACTAGAAGGTTTGAAACGTTAAAAATTGTTGATGTTTTTTTAAGTGTTGAAAATAAAATCGAAGTTTTTAATCAATATCTGAAAGACAATTTACTGTTGCCTGAAAATGTCTTATACATGGGAGACGATATTCCTGATTATGCAGTGATGAAATTGGTCGGAGTTGCTGCTTGTCCTGAAGACGCAGTGGAAGAAGTGAAAAAAGTTGCCCATTACATTTCCCATAAAAAAGGTGGTGAAGGATGCGTTCGCGATGTTATTGAACAAGTGCTTAAAATACAGGGTAAATGGATGAATGACGATGCGTATCATTGGTAATTTTATTTTATATTATTGAGAAATGGTAATGCAAATCATAAATAAATTATTTCAATCAAAACAGTTGATTTTAGCCTGGATAAAGCTAATGAGAGTTACAAATATTATCATTCTGGCTGCAATATTTATATTATTACATGTTGGAGTGTATTTGCCTGTTTTTGCATCTTTAAATGTTGAATCACCATTAAGTACATGGGAATTTGTGATTTTTGTTTTATCTGTCTGCTCGATTGCAGCAGGTGGCAATGTAATCAACGATTATTTTGATAAAAGTATAGATTTGATTAACAAGCCCCAAAAAGTTGTAATTGGGAAAGAAATATCATTTCAAAAAGCAATGACAGGTTATCTGGTTTTAACTATTGCCGGAATTGCAGGTGGCTTTTTAACTGGATGGTTAATAGGGTTCTTTAAAATTGGATTCTTTTTTGGTTTCGGAGCTCTGATATTATATAGTTATTCTGAAACATTAAAACGTAAGCTATTGATTGGTAATTTGATAATTGCACTTTTTGGTTTCTTATCCATTTTGTTATTATGGATAATCGAGTTTTTTGCTTTACGAAATAATGCAGGGTCATTTGTCATCGTGTATCCTTCATTTCTGAAAATAAATTATTTGATGGGTGGCTATGCTATCTTTGCTTTTCTGACGACTCTTGTTAGAGAAATTATAAAAGATATCGAAGATTTAGAAGGAGATAGGGCTAATGGCTGTCATACATTACCAATAACAACAAGTTTAAATGTAGCACGTTTGGTCGTAATAGGACTTATAATTCTTACGATCATCATTTTAATTCCTTGCCAGTATCTCTGTTGGGAAAATAATATGCAGGTTTTGTCCGTTTTCATTGCTCCTGCAATTCTATTACAGCTTATTTTGCTTATCATTCGCCTTTTAAAAGCAGAGAACAAAATCGATTATCATGCAGCATCTACTTCAATGAAATGGATTATGGTTGCTGGTATTTTGGGAATACAACTTGTTAACATTCACTTTTAATGAATTTACTACACCAAAAACTCAGCGGGTATCATCTTATACTTGCATCTGCTTCCCCCCGTCGAATAGATTTTTTAAAAGAATTAAATCTTACATTCGATTGTTGCCCTCTTGATGTTGAAGAAGTGTTCCCTGACCATCTCAAAGATCATGAAGTTGCTCAATATCTTGCTCGTCTTAAAGCCGCTTCTTTTCCCATCGAAAACCTAACAGCCAATTCTATACTCATTACTGCTGATACTATTGTTTGTCTGAACGATGAGATTTTAGGGAAACCAAATGATCGGGAACACGCAATCTTAATGCTTCGCAGTCTTTCAGGTCAAATGCACAAAGTAATAACTGGTGTATGTCTCCGGAGTCAGGATAAAGAACGAATCTTTAGTAACGAAACAGATGTTTACTTTTGTAAACTGAGTGATGATGAAATCATTTACTATGTTGATCGTTTTCTTCCTTTTGATAAGGCAGGTGCTTATGGCATTCAAGAATGGATTGGTTACATTGGTATTGAAAAAATTGAAGGTTCATATTTTAATGTGATGGGTTTGCCCGTTCAACAATTATATCGGGAACTTGGAAAATTCATTTCAAACGAATGAGTACATTAAATTATTTCAATTAAATATTCAATCTTTAAATTAATATTGATTAAAATGTTTTTCAAAAAAGGAGTTTAAAATTCAATTTGAACAACAAAAAATAATAATCGCCTTTATTAAATCGACGACATTAAAAAATGAGTATTATGAAAGTGGGTAAATATGGACAATGGGTAATTAACTATTTTTTTCAAGGAATAATTTACATTGCTCCTTTAAGTGTTACCTTATATGTTTTGGTCAAGACATTTCTATATATTGACGGACTTTTAAGGGATTATGTAACAAAATGGTTGGGCTTTTACACTTTTGGACTTGGAATTATGGTCATGTTAGTAGGTTTAACACTGGTCGGATTTCTTGGTTCAACCATTATATTTAGTCCACTACTTGTCGTTTTCGACCGGATAATCAGCAAGGCACCTTTGGTTAAAATCATTTATACTTCTGTAAAAGATTTACTATCTGCTTTTGTAGGTCAGAAAAAAAAATTCTCAGAACCTGTTTTAATTAAAGAAAATATAAATTCTGACATGGAAAAGATTGGTTTTGTGACGTCACACGATCTTTCAAAACTTGGGATTACAGATGGAAAGGTTGCTGTTTATCTTCCTTATTCGTATAATGTTTCAGGAATGCTTGTCATAGTTCCCGTTGAAAACGTTAAGCGGCTTGATGCTAATTCCACAGATGTTATGAAATTCGTAGTGTCTGCAGGTGTAACCCAAATATAGCATCTTTATCGACATTAAATCTTAATTTTGTACATGAATAAACCAGTAATACTGATAACCAATGATGATGGCATTACTGCCTCTGGAATTCGACATCTGATTAATCTGATGAGTCAACTGGGTGATGTTGTTATTGTGGCTCCTGATAAACCGCAAAGTGGTATGGGACATGCTGTTACTTTTTCTAGTCCACTGCGTGTCAATTTGTTGAGTTCCCAACCTGGATACCTTGAATATAGTTGCAACGGAACCCCTGTAGACTGTGTTAAGTTGGGACAAAAAGTAATTTTGAAACGTAATCCTGATTTAATCGTTTCGGGAATTAATCATGGCTCAAATACATCCATCAATATTTTGTATTCAGGAACAATGGCTGCTGTTCTCGAAGGAGCTATGGAAAATATTCCTTCTATCGGTTTCTCACTCGATGATCACTCCTCTATGGCTGATTTTTCTCATATTGACGAATATATTTTGTCTATATCTCGTTTTGTTCTTGCTAATGGTTTACCACCTTATGGGTGTTTGAATGTCAACTTTCCAGCCAAACAGATCGAGAAAATAAAAGGGGTAAAAGTAGTACGTCAGGGAAAGGCCTACTGGGATGAAGAATTTGAAGAAAGAAAAGACCCAAGACATCGCAAATATTACTGGCTCTCCGGACAGTTTCGAAATATTGATTCGGGAACAGATAATGATGAATGGGCTGTTTCAAACAATTATGTTTCGATAGTACCAGTAAAACATGATATGACAGACTACTCTGCAATCGAAAAATTAAGTAAATGGAATTTTAATGAATAAATCATCAATGAGAAAACTACCACCATTTTTTTACACTGACAGCTTTGCTTTTGGTATTTTGTTGGCTTTTTTAATTCCCTTGTTTACTGCTATTCCTGTTTTCCCATTACTAAACTGGCTGAAGTCAATGGGTTGGATAGATGTTGATATGCCAATCAGTAAATATCTGCTGCTTGGTTGTATCCCTAATTTTTATATATTCAGGCAGTATTATAAAATATTAAAAATGGAAAGGACTGGAAAAGCATTGTTTTTAGTTTCATTAGTAGAAGTAGCCGTATTAATTATTTTAAGTAACAGATCAATTTTTTAAACTGGCATTTTATAGTATCACAAAAACTAATGACCCACGAATGAACTATTATATCATTGCAGGTGAAGCTTCTGGAGATCTCCATGCCGCCAATCTAATCCGTGAAATGCGTATGAACGACCCCTCTGCAAATATCAGGGCATGGGGTGGAGATCGCATGGCACAGGAAGGTGCTGTGTTGGTTAAGCATTATAAAGATCTTGCTTTTATGGGTTTTGTCGAAGTGTTGATGAACTTGCGAGCCATTTTTCATAACCTGAATTTTTGTAAAAAAGATATTGTAACATTTCAACCCGATGTGATTATTTTGGTAGATTATCCAGGATTTAATCTTCGGATTGCAGAATGGGCCCACAAACTTGGAATTCGGGTATTTTATTATATCTCCCCTCAGATTTGGGCATGGAAACAATCCCGTGTCAAACAAATTCGTCGTACTGTTGAAAAGATGTTTGTTATTCTTCCTTTTGAAAAGGAATTTTACCAACGATTTGGTGTAGAAGTCGATTTTGTCGGACATCCTCTACTTGATGCAATTGATGCTGAAATAAAGGAACATCCTTTTAATGCAGATGAATTCATTTCCAGAAATAAATTGACAAACAAGCCATTGATTGCCTTGTTGCCTGGAAGTCGTGAACAAGAAATTTCCATAATGTTGCAGCAGATGTTGTCTGTGATTAATGATTTCCCAGAATATCAATTTGTTATTGCTGGAGTAAATGTCCTTTCTGTTTCATTTTATCAATCTATTATTGGAAATCAACCCGTAAAGCTTGTTTTTGGACAAACACATGATCTTTTAAGGAGTTCTGCTGCGGCACTCGTTACTTCCGGGACTGCGACCCTGGAAACTGCACTTTTAAATGTGCCTGAAGTTGTATGTTACAAAGGGGGTTATATCTCCTATTTTATCGCCCGGCAGTTAATCAAGATTAAATATATTTCATTGGTCAATCTCATAATGGATCGTGTTGTTGTTGTGGAATTAATTCAAAATAAATTAAATAGACTTAATATAAAACAAGAACTCAATCGAATACTAAATGTACCCGAAGAAAAGCAACGGATTTTTTCTGAGTATGCTGAACTTAGACACTTGTTGGGAGATAAAGGTGCATCAAAAAAAACTGCTCAATTGATTCACAAATATCTTCAACAGGTTTAGTCGTTTATTAATGAATCATAAATTTTTATAATACGAATAAAATTTATGCAACAATTTAGAATGATACACGTTATTTATTGTTGAAAAACTAAAGTAATGTTTGAAGTTGCATTTGCTGCACATGAGGGGATGTTGAGAATGTTGGGGGTTTTGTTAGTAAGTGGCATTAAATTCATCGTTGCACCTTTCATGTCTATGAAACTAGGTTTCACTTATTCACAGACACTTGTCTATACAGCAGTAGGAGGTATTGCTGGAGTTTGGTTCTTTTACCATTTGAGTCAAATTCTTTTAGCAATTTATCATCGCTACTATACCCAAAAGATTTATCCTTTTCTCTTGAGATTTTCTTTTTTACGAAATCATTTTTTAACAAATAAAAAGAGAAAGATTTTTACGCGTAAAATGCGCTTGTTAGTCACTATGCGTTCAAAGTATGGCTTGCCCGGAATTATAATCCTCACCCCCATCTTGTTATCTATCCCATTCGGAACCTTCCTGGTAATAACATATTATTCTAATCAGCGGCATATACTTGCCTATCTGGCTGCTTCAGTTGTTTGTTGGACTATTGTTTTAACAACAATAGGTCATTTCCTGGGGTCATGATGAATTTGATAAATAGTGAATTATTTTGCATCTTCTAGCTCCTTTTTTTTGCTACATTTGCACCAAATAAAGTGCTATGAACCAACTAATCATTGAAAACATTCGCATTTCAATCTCTGCAGTCAGAAGTCATATGCTGCGATCTTTACTCACTATACTCATCATCTCTTTTGGAATCATGGCTTTAGTAGGTATTCTTACATCTATTGATGCTATAAAATACTTTTTTAATGAGAATTTTGCTGCAATGGGAGCAAATACTTTAACAATACGCAACCGTGCAATTCATATCAATGTAGGAGGGGATCATAAAAGACCACGTCATTATCCTGAAATTACTTTTCAGGAAGCCAGTGCATTTAAAAGTGATTATGACTTTCATGCTAATGTTTCTCTGTTTTATTATGCTTCCGGATCATCAACTGCTAAATTCGGTAGCATAAAAACTAATCCTAATGTACGAATTCTTGCCGGTGATGAAAATTATATGATTACATCGGGCGATGAAGTCGATAAGGGACGTGCCTTTTCATCTACTGAAAATTTTTATGGTACTGCTGTTGCTGTCATTGGAAGTGGTGTTCAAACAGCATTATTTAAAAAAAATGAAAATCCGATCGGACAGATAATTACACTGGGGACTGCCAAATTCAGAGTTATTGGTGTAATAAAAAGCAGAGGTTCTGGTATTGGAATGAATTCTGATAATACTTGTATTATTCCATTAACCACTGCCCGTCAGTTCTTCCCTCGTCCAAATATTTCTTATTCGATTAATATTATGCCATATAGTTCTCAACAACTTCAGGCAGCTGAAGGTGAGGCTATGAGCAAGTTTCGTATAATCCGTAAGAACAGACCTTATCAGGAGCCTGACTTTGAGATTTCTAAGAGTGATGTCGTGGCCAAACTACTCTTTGACCAGCTTAAATATCTCAGTCTTGCAGCTAAAATTATTGGTGGCATAACGTTATTCGGTGCAGCTATCGGGTTGATGAATATCATGCTGGTTTCGGTAACAGAACGTACCAGGGAAATCGGTATCCGGAAAGCAATGGGTGCAAACAGCCTTACTATTCGTAATCAATTTATGGTAGAAGCAGTTATGATTGCTGTTTTGGGTGGAACTTTTGGAATCATACTGGGAATTGGAATAGGTAATTTAGTATCATATTTTGTCGGGAGTTCTTTTATTGTTCCCTGGCAATGGATAACATTGGGATATATGCTCTGTTTTGGCGTCGCTTTAATCTCAGGTATTATCCCGGCTACTAAAGCAGCTAAACTCGATCCCATCGAATCACTTAGGTACGAGTAAAATAATAATCATGGAAACAGATAAAATTGTCGATTTAAAAGATGTATCTATCTTCCAGAAAAATTCGCTGGTTCTTTCGAAAGTCTCTTTAGAGATTCACGATGGAGAATTTGTGTATTTAATTGGCAAGACGGGTACCGGCAAGAGTAGTTTACTCAAAACACTCTATGCAGAATTATCGGTGATAGATGGACAAGCATCTGTAGCAGGTTATAACCTATTAAATATCAAACAGAAAGATGTTCCGTTCCTTCGAAGAAAGATTGGTATAGTTTTTCAGGATTTTCAACTACTAACAGATCGAAGTGTAAATGAAAACCTGTCGTTTGTGATGAAAGCTACCGGTTGGAATGATAAACCTAAAATGAATACCCGCTTACATGAAGTCTTAAAGATGGTAGGTTTGTCGACAAAAGGTCATAAAATGCCCCATCAACTTTCGGGTGGCGAACAACAACGTATTTGTATAGCCAGATCTTTAATCAACAATCCTAAATTAGTTTTGGCCGATGAACCTACCGGTAATCTTGACCCTGAGACCTCTGCAGAAATTATGTTGTTGCTTCTCGAAATAAGCAAAAGCGGGAGTGCTGTTATGATGGCAACACATAACTATAATTTGATTAAACAATACCCCGGTCGTATTTTGAGATGTATCAATGGTAAAGTGATTGAAAATTCATCGAATCCTTCAGATCATTTTGAATCTCCTTTTACTCCTGGATTTAGCAATGATGATATTGATGATGTAAATGTTGAATCCGATTCAGATACCTCAGAACACAAAGTGGGATATTGAAATTTAATCTGTTTGTATATTTTTAACTAATTCAACAAGGGTTATTGCATTTTTTTTATTGTTATAGCTTTCAAGTAAGATAGTGAGCGTCTTGTTCTTCACTGTAGAATTATAATCATATTGAATCAGTAACTTCACCTGATTTTTTATTTCTTCTTTCGTATCGGCAATATAGCATAACTCATCAAGCCCGGTTCCATGCAACATTTTGCTGTTTGCTAAAACGACACTCCCATTATATAACGCATTTAACAGTTTTAGTTTAAGTCCTGTAGCTTGGAAAGTGATCAATAAATTAATATGGGCTTCCCGGATGAGTTTAATCATAGCTGTTTCATCGGGAGCTGCTATTATTTTCACGTTTGGATATTGATTAGCAATGGAATATAAACGAATAGATGGAGAATTACCGGCAATAATAAAGGGGTAGTCGATATCGTTCATGACCTTACACATCAAAAAAATTGCCGCGCGCTCATTTTCTGCCACTTCAAGATTACCATGAAAGAGCACATATTTACTGCTACTTCTTTCAGGTGAAACCACATTATTAGCATGAAAACAGGGGAGGGTAACTACTTTTTTTCCTGGAAATTTTTTTTGAAAGTAAATGGAGTCTGGATTAGAAACAGCTAATATAATATCTGCATTTTGTATTACATGTTGATAATACCAAAGCTTTAATGAAGACTTGGCAAAATATATTTTGCGGAAAATATTTCTTTCTGCCAATGCAAGATTTCCATAATAATGATGTTCAATGTTAGTTGCTCTGAATAGTTTTAACCTCCCGTTTAGCCGTTTATCATTGATATGATAACAAGTATGTAGTCCCTCGAATAAAATGGGGTAGTTATCTTTAATTAATTCAATCATCATTAAATTTGATTTCCGGCTTGTCGTGATAAAAGGTTTGTTACTAATCGAAGCCATAAATCCCATTCTGCGTGGATAATATTTTACACTATAACACAGCTTTTCCAATTCTTCTGCCCGTTTGCCCTTCCCATATTCAAATGCATGAAGATGAATCATGACTCCGGCTTCTGATAAAGACTTAATTTGATAAAAAACGTCTATGACTCCTCCGTAAATAGGGGGGTATGGAATATCGAAAGCGATAATATGTAAATGTAATTCGTTCATTCCTTCATTTTAAGTTGCCGGAATAGCTTGAGAAGTGGCAATTGTTCGGTCTCTCCATTTAAAATGGTTGCTGCTTTCAAAGCATTAACGCTACATTGATTCAAAAAAAGCTCATCATTCAGCATTTTGTTAAAACAAGTTGCTATATGACGTGGATCGTGGTTTTCAATCAACACACCACAACCATACTGCTCAATAATTTTTTTTACTTCAGGCAAGGGAGATGCAAGCACCGGTAAACCTGCCTGTATGTAATCAAACAACTTATTTGGCAAGCTGAATCGGTAGTTTATATTTGTGTTTTTATCAAGTGTAATACCGATGTCTGCGAGTAATGTATAAGCAGCCAGCTGTTCAAGTGGCTGACGGGGTAGAAAACGGACCTTATCATTAAGGTTATAATCATGTACAATCGATTTTAAGCGAGGAATAACATCGCCATCACCTATAATCAATAAAGTGGCCTTATCTGTATATTGCATGGCTAAAACGGCTTCTTCTGCACCTCTGTTGATGTTTATACCTGCTCCCTGTAAAAGAATGATTCGTTTTTTTTCTGAAAGACCCAAATCCTTTCGGCAGGGTATGTAGCCTGATACATTTTTTTTTGATAAAGGAATATTCCGGACTACCAATGGAATAATGCCATATTCCTTATGATACAATTCTGCAATCGAATCATTTACAGTGACCATATTGCTGATCGAGGGGACAATTTGCCGCTCGATCATTTTCCAAATCT
>Ga0209125_1002821_pt1 | contig 12763 bp, 8 predicted proteins | sample BarGraIncub1131A_FD_184503 | JGI IMG/M metagenome (GOLD analysis project Ga0209125, IMG submission 184503) | Arctic peat soil microbial communities from Barrow, Alaska - Barrow Graham LP Incubations 11-31A (SPAdes) (version 2) | ecosystem: Environmental > Terrestrial > Soil > Wetlands > Peat... | reverse complement strand
GCCACGGCCAGCGACAGGCGCTGGCGGATGCCGAGCGGCAGGTTTTCCGGCATGCTGTCTTGGACGCCGCCCAAGCCAAAGCGCGCCAGCATTTTATCGACGCGGGCTGGAATTCTTGTCTCGGGCACCTGAAAGAGCCGGGCGTGCAGCACCATGTTCTGCCGTACCGACAGCTCGCCATAGAGTGAGAAGGATTGCGACATGTAGCCGACGCGGCGCCGGGTATCGATGTCGTGCGGATTGACCTCCTTGCCGAACAGCCAGGCCTCGCCCTCGCTGGCCGGCAGCAGGCCGGTCAACATCTTCATGGTGGTTGATTTCCCACAGCCGTTCGAGCCGAGGAAGCCAAAAATTTCGCCGCGCCGGATGCGGAAATCGACGTGATCGACGGCAAGAAAGTCATCGAAGCGCTTGGTCAGACCCCTGGCCTCAATGGCGATGCCTGGGTCGTTGGCATCCGCCGACACGACCAATGGCGGCACGACGATGGCGTGATGGTCGTGGCGCTCGGCCTCTGGCAACAAGGCGATGAAGGCTTCTTCCAGAGTTTGGCTCCGGCTGCTGCCTCGTAGTTCGGCCGGGGTACCGGTCGCCAGCACTTTGCCGGCATCCATCGCCACCAGCCAGTCGAAGCGCTCGGCCTCTTCCATGTAGGCTGTGGCGACGATGACGCTCATGCCGTTACGCTGGCCGCGGATATGGTCGATCAGATCCCAGAACTGCTTGCGGGACAATGGGTCCACGCCGGTTGTCGGCTCATCGAGAATCAGCAGGTCTGGGTCGTGGATCAGGGCGCTACATAGGCCCAGCTTCTGTTTCATGCCGCCCGAGAGCTTGCCGGCCGGGCGGGCGAGAAATGCGTGCAGGCCGGTGCTGGTCGTCAGTTCATCGATACGCTGGCGTCGTTCGATGGCATCGTGCCCGAACAGGCGGCCGAAAAACTGCAGATTTTCCTCGACCGACAGGGTTGGGTAGAGGTTCTTGCCTAGGCCCTGCGGCATGTAGGCGATGCGCGGACAAACTCTGTCGCGATGGTGGGTGCTGGCCATGTCGCCGCCCAGCACCTCGATCTGTCCGTCCTGCACGGCACGCGCACCGGCAATCAGGGCCAGGAGGCTCGATTTGCCGACGCCATCGGGGCCGATCAGACCGACCATGCAGCCCGCCGGGAAATGCAGCGTGATCTTGTCGAGGGCCCGTGTCTGGCCGTAGCTCAGCGTGATGCCAGCCAGTTTGGCAACGGGTGGTAAACCGCTGACAGGGGCGTTGCTCACTGCGGGACTTTCACCGCCAGTTCAGGCGGCCAGGCGGCCTGTGGGTCGAGCTTCAGCCAAGCCATGCCGGGCAGGCCGGTCTTGATCTGGTGTAGGTTCTTTTGCAGCAATTCGCGGCTGATCTGCGCCTTGACCCGGAACATCAGTTTCTGCCGTTCGCTCGCCGTTTCCACCGTTTTTGGGGTGAACTGAGCCGTACTGGCGACGAACGAAACCTTGGCCGGAATCACGTACTGCGGCGCGGCGTCGAGGACGATATGCACCTCACTGCCCAAGGCGAGTTTGCCGGCGCTGGCCTCGACCACGAAGAAGGTCATGTAGACATCGCCTAGATCGACCAGGTTGAGCACCTTGCCGCCAGCCGCCAGCACTTCGCCGGGTTGGGCGATGCGGTATTGCACGCGGCCGGCGCGCGGTGCGGTCAGGGTGCTGTCTTCGATATCGGCCTTGATGCGGACAATGGTGGCCTCAGCGGCATCCACCGTCGAGTGCGCGCCGGCGACCTGGGCCCGGGCAGCGGTGATCGTCGCTTGCGCTGCCTGAACCTGCGCCTTGGCGGCGACGACTGCGGCGCGGGCGTTGCTTGTGCGGGCCCGGTCGTCGTCGAGTTCCTGTCCGGAGGAGGCGCCTTCCAGTGTCAGGGTTTCCGAGCGGGCCAGGCGGCGCCGGGCAGCGTCGAGTTCGCTGTCGCGTTGCGCCACCACGGCAATTGCCGCTTGCCGGTCGCTTTCGCGCACGGCGACCTGGGCTTCGGCGCTGGCCACGGCAGTGATCGATTGCCGACGCTGAGCCAGGGCTTCATCGCGCTGTGCTTCCAGGGTCTGCACCTGCATGTGGCCGAGAATCTGACCGGCGGCAACGAAATCGCCATCGGCCACCAGGATATCCTGCAAGCGCCCGGGAAACTTGCTGGCGACATCGATTTCCGTGGCCTCGATGCGGCCGTTGCTGCTGACGAAGCCTTCACCGGGCCCTTTCGGGCGCAGCATTTGCCAGGCGATCAGACCGATGATGCCGAGGACGACGACAATCAAGGCTGGGAGCAGCCACTTCTTCCATTTCGACCAGAGCGTGGGGGCTGGGGTATTGGTAGGCGGTGCCGCAGTTCTTACGGTCGTTGGCGTCGCCGCCGTGGCGATTGCCGGGTTGGTGGTTGGATTGCCGTCTGGCTTGCTCGACGTCTGGTCAGTGGCAACGGGGATAGCCGCTGCCGGCGGCGCCGTGCGAGCGGCTTCCGGCGTGGTCGTTGGCGCCGTTGGGGCCGATGCTGTTGCCGCTTCCCTTACTGATGCTGGCAAGGGCGCCGGTGCCACGGCTGGCGTGACTGCAACGGTGAGCGGCGGCATATCGTTGGCAGGGACACTGGCGGTATCCTGGGGGTTGAAAGTGACGGTGACCGTGACACTGGCCGGTGTGCTGACGCTGCTGTTCATGGCGGGCTGGTCTCGTGGTTGGTAGCTAAGGGGCGACGTCCAGGGATAGCAGAAAAGTCGGCGGTGCTGCCGCCCAGTGCGGCATACAGGCTGACCTGACTGCTCAGTAGGGCTCGGCGTGTTTGTACCAGTTGCTGCTCGGCCGCCAGCAGGTCGCGCTGGGCATCGAGCACATCGAGATAAGCCGCGGCCCCGTTGTCGTAGCGCAATTGCGACAGGCGCGCCCGCTGACGCTGCGTGGTCAGAGCGGTACGGGCGATGCTGACCTGCTCGGCCAGCCACCGGCGAGCAGACAGCGCGTCGGCAACATCGCGGAAGGCGCCCTGTACAGTCTTTTCATAGCCTGCCACGGCCATGTCGCGGCGGGCTTCGGTCAAGTCGAGGTTGTTGCGTCGGCGCCCGGCATCAAAGATGGGTAGCGAGATGCTCGGGGAGAATATCCAGGCCTGGCTGCCCGAAGCGAACAGGCCACTGAGTTCGGCGCTGGCCGTTCCGGTCGAAGCGGTCAGTGAAATGCGTGGGAAAAAGGCGGCTCGCGCCGCCCCAATGTTGGCGTTGGCAGCCCTCAATTGATGTTCGGCGGCAAGGATGTCAGGGCGCTGAACAAGGAGGTCAGAAGGCAAGCCGGGACGAAGTTCGGTCAGCGAATTCTGCTCATCAAGCTGCCCAGCCAGCGGCTGCAGATCGAGCGGGGCGCCGACCAGCAAGGTCAGCGCATTCAACTGCGCGGCTCGCGCTTGCTCCAGTTGGGCGCCAAGTGCCTGTGCTTGGGTGAGCAGGGTTTGTACCTGCGTCAGATTGAGGCGGGAAGTGGCGCCGACTTCGACGCGGCGCGTGAAGATGCGGAAACTCTCGGCACGGCTAGCAATCGTCTGTCGAGCCAAGGCGATGCGCTCGTCGAATTCGCGCAGCGTCAGGTAGCTGTTGGCGACCTGGGCGACCAGCGCGATGCTGGCGGCACGCCGGGCGGCATCGGTAGACAGATAATCCTGCAGCGCCGCATCCTTGAGGCTGCGCACGCGGCCCCAAAAATCGATTTCCCAGGTCGCCAGGCCGAGCATTACCTGATACTGACTGGCCAGCAGGGGCTTGCTGGTGATGCTGAGGTCGGCTGGCGTACGCGAACGATCCTCACCGGCCTGGGCGCCAATGTTCGGGAAAAGATCGGCACGCTGGATGCCATAGGCGGCACGCGCCTCGGCAACGTGGAGAATCGTGATTTGCAGATCGCGGTTGTTTTCCAGCGCCTGCGCAATCACGGCGCGCAGCGATGGATCGGTGAAATAGTCGCGCCAGCCAATAGCCGCGGCGTCGGCTCCTTGTTGCGGCGGTGAGGAAGGATACTGAACAGCGACGGTGAACGGTGGAGTTTCATATGGCGTTGCCATCGAGGCGCACCCAGGCAGAAGCGAGACACACAAGAACAGGGCAACCAAGTCGGGCAGGCGTCTTCGGTGGGAGAGATACGAGTGCGGAAAAGCGGGGACGGTTTTCATGGACACAGGCTGGCGCTCTTGACAAGGATCGAATTGGCTTCTCAGGGGTAAACGACCAATCACGAATCACGCGCCGTCATGATGTGCGCCACGTCCGTTCTTATCAGTGCGTTATCGCACTTAGTGGGCGGCGGCAGGCCGGCTCGACTCAAGAACTGGCGATCGTGGCCAGGCGCAAGCGGCTCTCGTCGAGCAGCAAACAGGCATCGCTACGCACGCTACGACCGATCGGTAGTCTCCGTTCTGACGCCAAGCTGCCAGGGCTTACGCCTTGCTGGCAACTAATGTTCGCACCAAGAGCAAAGCGATCGCTTGCCCAATGAACGGTTGCGCCAGCCCTGATGTGGAGGGGATTGTTCGTACGTCAGGCCAGCCGATCCAGAACCGCCAAATGGGCTTGCTACCGTCCATAGCAGTGCCTGACTGCGGGCATCTAGCAGATTGATGAATATGCCTAAGGTATATGTATCCTGGCGCACGTACATCCTGTATAGATGGCTTTATGCTAAAAGTTAGGCCACACGTTGCGCCCAAGAATCGGGGGGCGGAGTTCGTCCATGAGGAGGTCGCATGTCATCGACGTTGACAGATAGCCCAAAGCAGAATCGAATACTCGCGGCGCTTGCGCCCAGCGACTATGCACGACTCCAGGATGACCTGGAACCTATTTCAGTGAAACTTGGCGAAGTGCTCTTCGAGTCCGGCGACGTTATAGGCTATGTCTATTTTCCAGCCGACTGCATCGTTTCATTGATATTTACGACCCAAACCGGCGCCTCGGCGGAACTGGCGATCAGCGGTAATGATGGCCTGGTCGGTATTCCGCTGGTTTTGGGCGGCTACACGACGACGCATCGAGCAGTGGTGCTAAGTGCTGGAACGGCCTATCGGCTAAAGGCCGACGTAATGCGCTGGGAATTCGACCAGGGCGGCGATTTCCTGCAACTTACTTTGCGCTACACGCAGGCGCTGATGACGCAGATGGCGCAAAGCGTGGTCTGCAATCGGCACCACGCGATCGATCAGCAGTTATGTCGGTGGCTCCTGCTCAGTCTCGACCGACTGCCCGGCAATCAGGTCAACCTGACGCAGGAATTAATCGCCAACATGCTGGGCGTCCGGCGCGAGGCGATCACCGAAGCGGCCGGAAAACTTCAGGCAGCCGGGCTGATTCAGTATCACCGAGGCCACATCGCGATTGTCGATCGTGGCGGCTTGGAGGCACGTGCCTGCGAATGCTATGCCACGGTCAAGCGTGAATACCAGCGTCTTTTCGAGTTAATCCCGCCCGTGCGACTGAAAGGGCGCCTAAGGGCCAACCCGGAAACCATGCGCCAACGTGCCGAGGCCCGGTTGCTTCAGACTTCCCAGGATATCCCCAGGACAGTATGGGAAAACACCCAACTGCTGCATGAGCTGCAGGTGCACCAGATAGAACTCGAGATGCACAACGAAGAACTTCGCTACGCTTATGACGAGGCAGATGCGCTCCGCGAGCGTTATGCCGATCTCTATGATTTTGCGCCGGTCGGTTATTTCACGCTCGATGCGCAAGGGGTCATCGTCAACCTCAACTTAGCGGGCGCAGTGCTGCTCGGCATTAAGGGCTCACAGAAGGGGCGTCACCGCTTTGCCGCCCACGTCGTTGCGAGCGATCTGCCTGCTTTCGCCACGTTTCACGAGGCCGTCCTCAAAGCCGGGCAAAAGCTGGTTTGCGAAGTTGTACTTTCGGCCACATCTCAGCGTTCCGAGGCTACCGTCCGGATTGAGGCCGTACCCGACGAAGAGGGCAATGAATGCCGCATGGCGGTGACCGATATTTCGACGGAGAAACGTGCGGAAAGGGCATTGCAGGCTCGCGAACAGTACCAGCGCGCCGTGCTCGACAATTTCCCTTTCATGGTCTGGCTGAAGGATGCGGAGAGCCGTTTCCTTTCCGTCAACACGCCGTTTGCCGAAGCCTTTTCCGAGCCGTCAGCGGACAGTCTGAGCGGGAAGACGGACTGCGATATTGTTTCCCATGAACTCGCCGAGGCGCGCCGTGCCGAAGATGCTGCGGTCCTTGGCTCGGGTAAGAGAAAAATCACTGAAGAGTTGATCGAGACGAATGGCGAGCAACGCTGGTTCGAGGTCTGCAAATCGCCCGTAGCGCTGGGGGGGAAGGTGATCGGAACGGTCGGCTTTGCCCGCGATATTCACGAACGTCACCTGACCGAAGAGGCCCTGAAAAATTCGGAAAAGCGTTACCGCCAGTTAATCGAGAAACTTCCCCTGGGAATTGCTATTGCTCAGGATGGTTTGCTGAAATACGTCAATCCCAAAGGCCTTGCGATGACTGGTTATCTTGCCAGCGAATGCCAGGACAAATCCTTCCTTCCTCTGGTTCATGAAGCGGATCGATCATGGGCAAAGGATGCACATTTTGCGCATTCGCATGGCCAGGAGATTCCCGAGCATGAAGAGATTCGGCTGCTTGGTAAGTCCGGGCGAGTGATCGACTGTCGTCTGCATGTGGATACGGTCAACTGGGAGGAGCGCATCGCGGCGCTGGTGATCTTCGAAGATGTCACTATCCAGAAGGCTATGGCGGCCGAGTTGCGGCGCCTGGCCAGTGCCGACATGCTAACCGGCTTGGCGACAAAGGTTCATTTCATGGCACACCTCGAGCAGGCGATCTCCCAGACCCGCCGCCGTGGCGAGCAGGAAATGGCGGTGCTGGTGCTCGACCTCGATCATTTCATATCCATCAACAACACGCTCGGGCAGTTGGCCGGCGACGCCGTACTGCGGCTATTCTCGGCCCTGCTCAGCGACGAGTTGCGCAAGGTTGATTTCGCCGGACGCATCGGCGGTGACGAATTTGCCGTCCTGCTGGCCGAAACGGACGTGAACTCCGCCAAGATGTTTGCCGAACGCTTGCGCCAGAAGGCGGCAGTGACCTCAGTCAGTATTGGCGATCGGCAAGTGTCGATCGCGGTCACTATCGGCATCGCCACCATCAGTGCCAGTGATACCACTGCTATGCAGGTTCTGCAGCGCGCTGCCGATGCGCTTTCCTGGGCCAAGTTTTCCGGTGGTAACCAAGTTGCGGATACCCCCGGTGTGATCAAGCCGACGCCTTCGTACCAGGTCGCGCCGAAAACAAAGCGAGGGGATGCTGCTGATCATCGGGGTAAGAAGATGTAGGGCAGGATGCGGCGCAGGTAGGTTGCAATTTGTCGACCGAAGGCTGGATGGCTTTTTGGGCCCGAGGGGTTTCCGGTCCGCTATTTCTCGACACCCCCGAAATTAGGGGTACCGCCAAGAACATCGACAATAGCCTCGTCATGGACGGCTATCTGTGTGTGCCAGCGAACCGGTACCGTTGCAATGGTCGCGTCTAGGCATAGGACAGCACCGATCCGATGGGTGCGGTCTTGCCGGATAAATATGATGAATGGAAAATCCGAGCTATGGCTCAAACTACTTTGCGGCATTGCCGTGGCCTCGATAGTTGGATGCGGCGGTATGAAGACGCCAGCAACGGCCGATGGGGCGGTCTCGAAAGCGGGTGTTGACAGCGCAGCTCGCGCGGATGACGCCCAATACGCACGTGTCGAAGAAAGCGGGACTGAACCGGGAAATTCTTGATACCGCGCCCGCGCTGCTGATGCCGCTGCGCCGCTACAAAGGGCTGGAAACGGGTGGGCTATGGGTAGAAGTACCGACAAAAAGACTCAAGCCGAGTCAAACGTGTCCCGAATGCGGACAGGTTCGGAAGAAAACTTTGTCGGAGCGAACGCACCGATGCGAACCTTGCGGCCATACCGAGCCGCGAGACATTACATCAGCGCGGGGGCTTGAATTGGGCGCTGCACGGAACACCGACAGCACGTCGATCACGTCAGGAACCGACGACGCCAGGGTTTGCGCCTTGCGAAACGCCATCGCAATCGCTCTGCGACTTGGTTGAAGTAGATCATACATGCTCTTGCGTTCATCTGTCCTTGTCGCGGACGCTGACATCCCAGCCGCCACCGAGCGCCTTGTTCAACGCCACTAGGTCAGTCAGCAGATTGGCTTTGGATTGGCTCAGGTTGCGCTGGGTGGTGAATAGGGAGTTTTCGGCGGTCAGGACGTTGAGGAAGGTGGTGAGCCCGCGCCGGTAGCTTTCCTGCGCCAGCTTCACGGCGTCGGTGTTGGCAGTGACTGCCTCGGCCAGCGTCTGTTGCCGCGTCTGTTCAGCGTACCAGGCAGCCAGCGCATTTTCGACGTCCTCAAGGGCGGTATTGAAAGTCGCCCGGTACAGTGCGAGTGCCTCGTCGTAGACAGCCCGTTTGCTTTCGATCAACGCCGTCGTTTTGCCGCCGGTGAAAAGCGGCAGCGAAATGCCGGGAACAACCGACCAGTAGCGGCTGGCGCGTTCAAAAAAGTGGGAAGCGTTGTTACTTTGCAAGCCGAGACCGAGGGTAAGATCAAATTTTGGGTAGAGCTCGGCCGTGGCGACGCCGATGTCGGCAGAGGCCGCAGCCAGCTGACGTTCGGCCTGGCGTAGATCGGGACGGCGGGCGAGAAGTTCAGCCGGCAGGCCGGTGGCGATCAGCCCGGCGTAGCTCGGCATAGGGTACGGTTCAGCGAGTTGGGATTTGAGTGCACTCGGCTCCTGACCGCAGAGGATGGCAAGACGGTGGATCGACTGCTTGATGGCCGCTTCCAGCGTCGGAATATCGGACTCGGTGGCCGATTTTTGCGCTGCAGCCTGGGCGACATCGAGATAGCTGATCAGTCCGAGGCGATAGCGCTCGCGCGTTACCTCAAGGGTTTGCTGCATCGCCGCCACGCTCTGCCGGGTAATCTCGAGTTGTTCCTGATTCGCCCGCAAGGCGACGTAATTTCGCACCAGTTCGCCGCGCAGTGTGAGCAGCGTGGCATGCAGGCTTTCGACGCTGGCGTCGACTCTCGCTTGGGCTGCTTCGATACCGCGCCGCAGGCCGCCGAAGACGTCAATTTCCCAGCCGGCGTCGAAACCGGCGAGATAGACCGTGCCCGTTCCATTGTTGGCTGTCAGGGCCGAGGTCGCTGTGTTGTTGCTGCTGTCGCTCCGCGTGACCGAACCCGAGGCATTAAGTGCGGGCAAACGGGCGGCACCAGCAATTGTCAGGTCGGAACGCGCCTGGACAATGCGGGCGCGGGCCTGAGCCAGATCGAGACTGGCCTGGTCAGCCTGTTCGATCAGACCATTCAGAAGCGGATCATTGAAGTTCTGCCACCAAGCCGCTGGCGCCAACTGGGGCGCGGCGGCGGTCAGCTCTTGTGTCTCTGACCACTGCGTTGGCGCTGCTAGCACGGGCAGTTGGTAATCTGGACCGACCGCGGCGCAGCCGCTGAGCAGCAGCATGCCTGAAGCGAGCAGTTGTCGCCGAAGGATCGCTTCGGGCAAGATTTTCACTTGCGTACTCCGTTGGTTACTGCAGCTGGTTGAACGGTTGTCGGTACTTCCGGGGTTTCGATGAAGACATCCATCTGCTGTCCGACATAGGCCGGCAAGGCACTCTGCTTGAAGCTGTAGAGGACCTGCAGCACGCGGGTGTCCACCCGTTCTGTGCTGGCGCCGGTCAGAGACTGCTTCGGCGTCACGTAGGGCTCGACCCGAACGAAGGTCAGTGCGGTCTTCAAATCGCGGTTGCCGCGCATGGAGGCGACCGCGGCAGTCTGTGGCGTGAAGCGCCAGGCGTCGTTTTCGTCGATATTGACGCGGACATAGAGCAGGTCGAGATTGCCCATCATTATCAGAGGAGTCGTCAGCACCCCGGTCTGGGCGAACTCGCCAGGGCGGATGTTGACCTGCATGATCTGGCCATCGATCGGCGCCCGCACAATCAGGCGTTCGAGATTGATTTGGGTGGACCGGATGTCGGCGTGGCTGGCGACGACTGCTGCCCGGGCACTTTCCAGTTTTGCCTGTGCGAGCAATTCGGCGTTGCGCCGCTTCTGAACGTCGTCGAGGCTGACGGCCCGCTCATTGCCAACCACGTCACGGACCAGCGAGTACTGCGACCTGGCATCTTCCAGCGTTGCCTTTGCTTCAACCACCGCAGCCCGGGATTTGGTCAGATTGGCTTGCTTGAGCTGTCGTTCAGCCTGCAGTTCTCGATCGTCAATCTCGAACAGGGGCGTGCCGGCGGTCACCGTTTGCCCAACCTTGACGAAAATCGTCTTGACGATGCCAGCCAGCCCGGTGCCGATATTGATGTTGTTGCTGCTCGCCTCGACCAGCCCGGCACCGCCGATGTAGGACTTGAAGGGTGCCTGTGCCGGTTGGGCAACGGGCTGGGCTGGCGGTGTTTTCTGTTCGCCGAGCACAGCCACAATGACGGCGACAGTCAGTCCGAGAACGGCAATGGCGGGAAGTATCCTGTTCTTGAAATTCATATGGTTCTCCCTTGCAGGTCACTTTGCTGCATCAACACTGACTATGCGGCCGTCTTCCATGTGGGCGATGCGGTCGGCAAATTCGTAAATGCGCGAGTCGTGGGTGACGATGATCAGGGCGCGCTCGCTACCGACGGCCAGCTTCTTGAGGATTTCCATCACCTTATGGCCGGTCTCGCCGTCGAGGGCACTGGTCGGTTCATCGCACACCACTAGCTTCGGGTTGTGAACCAGCGCCCGGGCGATTGCCACTCGTTGTTGCTGGCCGCCGGAGAGCTGGGTTGGCAGGGAGTCCTCGCGATCTTCGAGGCTGACTTCACTGAGCCGCTTGCGGGCTTCCAGTAGGGCGGGCGCCATCTTCATGCCGTTGATCAAGAGCGGAATGGCGACGTTTTCAGCTGCCGTCAGGGTTGGAATCAGGTTGAACGACTGGAAGACGAAACCGATGTTGCTGCCGCGGTAGCTGACGAGTTCTCCCTTGGAGAATTGTTTGATGTCGTGGCCGAAGAGCAGGCACGAACCTTCATCCTGGTCGAGGATGCCAGCAATGACCGAGATCAGGGTCGTTTTGCCGCAGCCTGAGGGGCCGACCAGCATCAGCAGTTCGCCGGTCCGCACATCGAGGTCGATGCCCCGCAGCGCTTGCACCTGGGCTTCGCCAACCCCGTAATACTTGGTGATGCCGCTGCAATGGACTGCCAGCCCTGTTGGCACTGTGCCCGTGTCACCGCTCATTTGAACACCACCGCCGGTTCGAGCCGCAGCACTTTACGCACGCTGATCAGCGCTGCGAACAATACAATGATCGCTACGGCAATGCCGCTGCCGACCAGTAATTGCCAATCCAGCGTCATCGAAAGGCCGCTCCCGCCTCGTGTCACGGCAGCAAACAAAGCGGTTGCTCCAGCCCCCAGGCCGAAACCAACGAAGCCGACGAGCAGCGCCTGGAGCAGGATCATCCGCCGCAGCATTTTATCCGTCGCGCCCATCGCCTTGAAGACAGCGAAGTAACGCAAGTTGTCGAGGGTGAAATTGTAGAAAATCTGTCCGGTGACCGCCGCGCCGACGATAAAGCCAACGATGACGACGAAACCGAAGTTGGTGAGGATGGACGTGTTGTTAAGGATGTACTTGAAGGTCATCGTCTTGAATTCGTCAGCCGACCGGGCCGCCATCCCCGTATCGTGGGTGATGCGCCTGGCCACTTCGCTCAATGGCAGGTCTGCCTTGGTCTTGACCAGGATGTAGGAGAGCAGCTTGCGTTCCGCCAGGGCGTAGCTGGTGGCCCGCGTATAAGTGGTGTAGATGATCGGCTGCGACTGGAAGGTGGCGCCGGCCCGGGCAATCCCGACCACTAATGCGCGCTTGTCGTTGATTTCGAGAATGTCGCCGACTTGCAGCGGCGTCGGCTTGCCGCCAGGAACAGTCGTCGGCTTCGCCAGCCGTCCGGTTGCTCCTGCTTCGTCGACGATCACCGCATCGGGCAGTCGCAGGTCCGCAAGCCGGCCTTTGATCATGACAGCCGGACCACCGATTAGCGTCGCGTCGTCCAGTCCGAGTAGATTCGAACTAACCAGTTGACCATCACTCAGGCGGACACGCTGGCTGCCCTTGTAGAGTGGCACCGCCCATTCGACTCCCTGGACACCGCGCACACGGTATAGCTCGGTGTCGAGCATGGGCTGGGAGTCATCGACAAATTTGACCATCGGGTCCATGACCCAGATGTCAGGCAGCGCCACATCGGTGATGAAACTGTAGGTGCGCGAGAAGATCGAGATCAGGATGCCCGGCTGCTGAATCATCAGCAGGGAGGCGAGGGCGATGCCAGTGATGATGCCGAAGTATTTTCCGCGATCACCAAACAGCATTTTGAGGGCTACCTGAAACATGAAACCACCTCTCCCATTCGCACGCCAGCAGGGCTTCTAAGCGTTATGTTATGCCTATGGCAGTTAGGGAACTACGTTTCGACCAATACCTTCAACATCAGTGCTTCCTTGTTATGAACTACTCCAACCGAGTCGCTGAGCGATTGGATGGCGTTTCGCAGGGCACAAACCCTGCCGCCGTCAGTTCCTGACGTGATTGGGGCGCAGTCGGCGTGCCGTACAGCGCCCAATTCAAGACCACACGCGCTGAGGCCATG
>Ga0209125_1002820_pt1 | contig 12763 bp, 9 predicted proteins | sample BarGraIncub1131A_FD_184503 | JGI IMG/M metagenome (GOLD analysis project Ga0209125, IMG submission 184503) | Arctic peat soil microbial communities from Barrow, Alaska - Barrow Graham LP Incubations 11-31A (SPAdes) (version 2) | ecosystem: Environmental > Terrestrial > Soil > Wetlands > Peat... | reverse complement strand
AGAGGATATGCTGTAATCCGTTCTGTCATTGATACAGCAATTAAAAACGATCAGAACCCATTGCAAATTATTAAACTAATTGCTCAATGTTAGTTTCGACTGAATAGTTACCGATTTTTAATGTGGATGGTCATGAAAGATTTGGACCTTTTAACCGCATAAATCAAAATGGTCCTGAAGAAATGGGATGGAGGACGACTGCCCAGAACCTCAACCTGAACCGGGACTATTTAAAGGCTGATGCACCTGAAATGCAAGCCTGGTTAGCAAATCTCAATCAATGGAATCCTGACTTTTTTATCGATTGTCATGTGACGGACGGGGCCGATTATCAATATAAAATCACCTATTCTCTCGAGTTGGAAGGCAATATGGAATCCGGACTTACTGCCTGGACCCGCGATTATTATGAAAAAAATCTGTTGTCAATGTTAGATGCTGACAATACTCCGGCTTTTCCATATGTGGAGTTTCGTAATTGGCATGATCCACGCAGTGGCCTTTATCTGAGTCCGGTACCGCCCATGCTGTCGCAAGGATATTTTGCAGTTAGGAATCGTCCAGGGTTGCTGATTGAGACACACATGTTGAAAGATTATAAAACAAGAGTAGAAGCAACCTACAAGACTATTTTGCATACCATGGAATTGCTTAACCGCGACTGTGCAAACTTTTTACAGACTATTCAACAGGCTGATTTATATACTGCAAGCACTGAGTTTCGTAAAAATAATTTTCCAGTTAAATTCAATACATCTTATAAGGATAGTGTTTTGGTCAACTTTAAAGGTGTAGAATATGAAAGTGTAAAGAGCGATTTAACAGGTGGGGAATGGTTTATCTATCATCCTGAAAAACCGGTTACTTTTAAAATTCCATTTTTCACCAAAGCTGAACCAGCTGTAAGTGTTAAGCTTCCAGAAGCGTATATTATTCCTGTCGAATGGATAGAAGTAATCAAACGTATTCACCTTCACGGATTAAAAAGCTATACGATCAATAAACCAACGGTCTTTACAGTGCAGGGTTATCGGTTTAAGAATACACACTATCGTAGTACAAGTTATGAAGGTCGGTTTTCAGCCAGTTTTGATTTGGACACATTAACAATGACACGTGAATATCAGCCTGGTTCTGTGATCGTTCCAATGAACCAGCCACTTGCCAGAGTTACAGCTTATCTGCTTGAGCCTTCAGCTGACGGATCACTTGCATACTGGGGCTTCTTCAATTCAGTGATGGAACAAAAAGAATACACTGAAAGTTATGTGATGGAACGGGTTGCCCGGGAGATGCTGTCAAAAGATCCGAATTTACAGAAAGAGTTTGATCAGAAGAAAGCATCAGATGCTAAATTTGCTTCAAACCCAGAAGCAATAATCAACTGGTTTTATAGCAAGTCACCATGGTGGGATTCACAATTGAATCTCTATCCTGTGGGTAGGTTATTAAAATTCTAAAAAAGATCTATTGATTTTATACCTCTATAGATAGAATTAATTGGTAAAATAATTGATTTTTGGTATAAAAATTAAGTCTAAATTATAATTATTCTATTTAAAAAAATTGAAACAGAGTTATAGATTTTTTGTTTAAGTTTGGATCTAAAGCACTCAGGTGCAAATAAACTTAACTAAAAAACTAAACGACTGATTATGAAAGGTTCGATTGTTATCCTTTGCGGGGGGGGACCTGCTCCCGGCATTAATTCAGTGATTTCTTCATTATCAAAAGTCTTTATTGAAGACAACTATCGTGTGATAGGTTTACACGGGGGCTATCGAAATCTGTTTTCCGGTGAACAGAGTACGATAGATTTTACTTTCGATATTGCAGATCGTATACACAATCAGGGGGGCTCTGTATTAACTATGAGCCGTTACAAACCCAAGGACTCAGAATTTAACTCTGATTTTTTCACTAAAAATGATGTAAAATTATTAGTGACTATTGGTGGTGATGACACCGCTTCAACTGCAAATCGCATTGCAAAATACCTGAATGAAAATAATGTTCAAATTAAAAATATTCATGTACCAAAAACGATAGACAACGATTTGCCATTGCCTGAAGGTCTGGTAACATTTGGATACGAAAGTGCCAAACAGGAAGGTGTTAAGCTGGCAACAACGGTATATGAGGATGCCCGCACTTCAGGAAACTGGTTTGTTGTTTCAACAATGGGACGTGAAGCCGGTCATCTGGCCTTTGGTATTGGTGCTGCATGCCATTATCCTATGATCATTATTCCAGAGATGTTTAACAAGACCAGTCCTACATTTGATCGTATTATTCGTCTGGTTATTTCATCTATGTTGAAACGTAAAATACTCGGTATCAAATATGGTGCAGCAATTGTTTCTGAAGGTGTTTTCCACTTCATGAACGATGCTGAGATTCTCTCGAGTAATATTCATTTCACCTTTGACGAACATGGCCATCCTGAGCTAGGGAATGTGAGCAAGGCCTATATCTTTAATATTCTATTGCAAGAACGGCTTAAGGCCTTAAATCTTAAGATTAAGAGTCGTCCGGTAGAGTTGGGATATGAAATGCGTGCCTGCGCTCCCATCGCATTCGACCTGATGTATTGTTCATTACTTGGATTTGGTGTAAAACGCCTCTTTGATCAGGGATACACGGGGTGTATGGTAATGTCTGAGACACAGGGAGAAATAAAGCCATTGTTTCTGAAAGATGTTGAAGATGAAACAGGAAAGATTAGGCCACGTATGGTAAATATTGATACTCAAAAAACCCGTATCATTTTCGAAGATAGTCTTCATTTCCTTACACCTGATGATTACTCTGCGGCTAAGGCTTATGTTCCCAATCCCGAACTCTTTGACTTTTTCAAAATTCTTGAATGGTCCTGATTTAAATATTAATCTAAAAAAAGCCGCTTGTACAAAGCGGCTTTTTTTATTTAGGCCGTTATTCATTCAGATTTCATCTCAGATTCCAATCCAATTAGTGTCTGATCTTTAGGGATAACAGGCATAACTCCAGTATATGAAGAGGAATTGAAAGGGATAAATCTCGCTAGCATTTCGCTATAGTCTCGCTATCGTTTCGCTAGCGTCTCGCTCTATATAGCGAGATCATAGCGAGATGCTAGCGAAACGATAGCGAGATTCATGCGGAAAATAGGCAAGACATATCCTGGTCATATGCCTGTGATTTACTGGTCATCTCTAAGATATATCAGATTTTATGATTATGATCCCGAATTTTTCATTTACTTATGAAAGGGATGTCATCACTTTAGATGATATTTGAAATTAAGTTCAAAATTATTACTCAGGTGTAGTCTTTCCTGAGTGCACAGGTGAATTTTAACTATTGGTAAATGTTTTTATTTTCACAATGAAAAGTCGTACTTTAGCCGCCAAATTAATTGAACATTTTCCGTATACAACAACCTGTTTTATAATGAAATCAGGCGAATTGTTTTTTTTATAATATCTTTCAGAAATGTCTGTCGGGGGTGTAATTTTTTAAGAAAGCTAAGATTAACAGAGAATGTGGAACAAGATTGTACGATTTATTTTAGGTAACCGGCCAGCTATTCTGACCGTGATAGGAGTACTAACAGTTTTTATGGTTTTTAAGGCTTCCAAAGTTCAACTCTCTTATGAGATGATGCGGATGCTTCCTGAAAAGGATACTACTTACCAGAGCTATGTGCATTTTAAACAACGTTTTGGGGAAGACGGGAATGTGATGGTTATTGGGGTTTCAAATCCCTCTATTTTTAAACTAGACGATTTCAATGCCTGGTATGACCTGGGAAACAAGATAAAGAAACTGGAAGGTATTGAAGAAGTTGCCAGTATGACAAGGGCACTTGATTTTGGTAAAGACACTGTTAACCATCAGTTTACATTTGGTCCTTTGGTTAAAAAGCGTCCAACTTCTCAAGCTGAGGTCGATAGTATTAGGGATCGGTTTATTAGTATGCCTTTTTACCAGGGATTATTATATAATAGTAAAACCCATGCTTGCTTGATGGCCATTACGCTTGACCGAAAAAAATTAAACGATAAGAGCAGGATCGAATTAGTTAGTGAAATCAAGGATCTGGTCGAACATTATAGTCATGAGCGGAATGTGAAGGTTCACTATTCCGGGCTTCCGTATATCAGAACGGTTACTACTAAGATGGTGAAAGATGAGTTGATGCTCTTCATTATACTTTCAATGGTGATTGCAGCGCTAATCATGTTCCTGTTTTTCAAGTCTATAAAAGTTGTAATGACATCTTTACTCGTTGTTGGAATCAGTATTTCATGGGTTCTGGGTCTTACATCGATACTTGGTTACAAAATAACGATATTAACAGGTGTCATACCTTCCCTGATAGTCATTATCGCTATAGAAAACTGTATTTATATTCTGAATAAGTATCATTGGGAATATGTAAATCATGGCAATAAAATTCTGGCTCTGGCAAGAACGATAGAACGTATTGGTTTTGCTTCATTAATGACTAATGCTGCAACAGCAATGGGATTTGCAGCTTTTATCCTTGTCCCGAATAAGATGTTAAGTGAATTTGGTATTGTGACATCTGTAAGTATTATGCTTGAGTATTTACTTACAATTATGTTGTTCCCTATCTTTTTCAGCTTTATGAAACCTCCTACCTTAAAGCAGACCAAGCATTTGGATAGTAAGTTCTTTGGAAAAATTACTGATAAGCTGGTAGACTTGATAACATATCACCGGCCTAAAATATATATTGCTTCGGGGATACTTATTCTGATAAGTATATATGGTCTTATGTTGATGAAGACTTCGGGAAAAGTAGTTGACGATCTTTCGAAAAAGGATCCTATCTATTTAGATCTGAAATATTTTGAAACAAATTTCGGTGGGGTTATGCCTTTTGAAATCAGCATTGACACCCATAAAAAGAATGGGGTAATGAAGATGTCAACCATTGAACGGATAGATGAACTTCAACATTATATTCATCAATTTCCTGAATTTACAAAACCATTATCTTTAGCCGAAGGAATTAAATTTGCACGTCAAACTTTTTATTCCGGAGATTCTTCTCAATATACACTTCCAAGTGATCAGGAAAAAGCATTTATTTTATCATACTTGCCACGGAAAGTGGGAAAGAGCGGTAATCTACTCAAATCGTTTGTTGATAGTACAAAACAATATACGCGTGTAAGTTTTCAGATGGTCGATATGGGTACCAAAGAAATGGAAGCGTTGTTAAAAAAAGTCAAACCGGGTGTATATTCAATTTTTGAACCCGACAAATATACTGTAAGCATCACAGGAAACAGTGTGGTGTATGCCGAAGGCACTAACTTTCTGATTCATAATTTATTCGAGAGTGTAGCTGTTGCAATTGTTCTAATCTCTTTACTCATGTCTCTTATGTTTCGTTCTGTAAAGATGATAATCGTCTCGATGGTTCCAAACCTGATTCCACTCCTTGTCACAGCTGGTATCATGGGGTTCTGTAGTATTCCGTTAAAGCCTTCTACTTTAATTGTTTTCAGTATTGCCTTGGGTATATCGGTAGATAATGCCATACAATATCTGGCGAGGTATCGGCATGGACTTAAAGTTACGAATAAGGACATTGGGAAATCTGCTATCGGAGCGTTACGTGAAGCTTCATTTAGTATGATATATACTTCTATTGTATTGGTTCTTGGTTTTAGCGTGTTTATAATTTCAAACTTTGGTGGGACACAAGCTCTTGGGTTGCTGATTTCTTCAACACTTTTTGTTGCCATGTTCTTTAATATGGCTGTACTACCTTCTTTATTAATGACACTCGATAAGTATGTAGCAACAAAAGCTTTTATAGAAGAGCCTATTGTTGACATGTATGTCAACGGTGATAATAATGTTGATGAAAAAGAAATAAATAATCAACTTAAAAAATAGAAACCTATGAAAGGAATTATATTAGCCGGGGGATCAGGTACTCGTCTTCATCCATTGACACTTGCAGTAAGCAAACAACTGATGCCAATTTATGATAAACCGATGATCTACTATCCACTGAGTGTACTTATGATGGCAGGTATAAATGAAGTACTCATCATTTCGACACCTCACGATTTACCCCACTTTGAAAAGTTATTGGGTGATGGTAGTAATTTAGGTTGTACTTTCAAATATGCCAAACAGGATATACCTAACGGGCTTGCTCAGGCTTTTGTGATTGGTGAAGCGTTTATCGGAGGGGATAAGGTTGCATTAATTCTGGGTGATAATATTTTTTATGGGAGTGGTTTTCAAAACGTAGTGAATGAATGTAAAGATCCTGTAGGAGGAGTGGTTTTTGCTTATCATGTATCCGATCCGGAACGATATGGTGTAGTCGAATTTGATAGCGAATGTAAAGCAATTTCTATTGAAGAAAAACCAGCTAAGCCAAAATCAAATTTTGCAGTACCCGGATTATATTTTTATGACAATGATGTTGTTGAAATTGCAAAAAATCTGAAACCTTCTGCTCGCGGTGAATACGAGATAACAGATGTGAACAAGAAATATCTTGAGATGGGTAAACTCAAAGTGGGTATCCTTAGTCGTGGTACCGCCTGGTTGGATACCGGTACTTTTTCTTCACTTATTCAAGCCAGTCAGTTTGTACAGGTGCTTGAAGATCGCCAGGGTTTAAAGGTTGGATGTATAGAAGAAATGGCTTATCGTAAGGGGTTTATTAACAGAGAACAACTCAAGAAACTTGCTCAACCGTTATTAAAGAGTGGTTACGGTCAATACCTGCTTAATTTACTTGAATTAGAATAGAGATAAGGAAAACCTATCGAAATAACTGTTTAACGATTATTTATCATTTCAATGTATACTTTTGATCAATTACAAGAACTCTTCAATGAGTCTTTCGACCTTTCTAAGATCCCGCTTAAACCTGCTCGTTTATATGACCCCATTCGTTATACGCTTTCTCATGGAGGTAAGCGGATGCGTCCTTTATTGGTGCTGATGGGTTGCGATCTCTTTAAAGGAGATCTTAATGAAGCGATGAATTCTGCAATAGCTGTTGAAGTGTTTCATAATTTTACTCTCCTTCACGACGATATCATGGATCAGTCTCCTATTCGCAGAGGAGTTGAAACTGTATATAAAATGTGGAATACAAGTGTTGCTATTCTTTCAGGCGATACAATGTTTGCACTGGCTTACGATTATATTTCGCGTAGCCGCCCTGAGATGCTTCCGCTTATTCTTCCTCTTTTCACACAGACCGCAAGAGAGGTATGTGAAGGTCAGCAGATTGATATGGATTTTGAAGATACAGATGGGGTATCGATTGTTGAATATATCGAAATGATAAGACTAAAAACAGCTGTACTGCCTGCTGCAAGTCTTAAACTTGGCGCTTTGTTTGCAGGAGCATCTGATAAAGATGCCGCTCTGATTTATAGCTTTGGTCAGAATATTGGACTGGCTTTTCAACTTAAAGATGACTTGCTTGATGTATATGGCGATCAGGACGTTTTTGGAAAAAGAACCGGTAATGATATATTAACTAACAAAAAAACATGGTTATACCTGAGAGCGCTGGAAAAAGCAGAAGGAAAGGAAAAGGAGTTATTACTATATTATTATTCACGGAAGAACTTTGATATAAATGAAAAGGTAACTGAAATTACCCGCATTTATGATAGATTAAAGATTAAGGAAGAAACCGAAGCGTTGATGCATGCATATTATGATAAGGCAATGGACGATCTGGATGCAATCAGTACACCTGAGGAACGCAAATACATAATTCGTGATTTTGCATTAATGCTAAAGGTGAGAAACCTTTAATGGAGTTAATCGCAATGAATTATATGTTTGAAATCCAAAGATTTTTAATTAACAATTAATTCTGTGTGATCTGATTCTGAATTTCATCAAGTTTACTATGCATTACTTCCCAGATATGCATTGCTTTTTCCAGATGAAGCTTCAATGCTTCATATTCTTTAAAGAGTTCTCCCGAATTAACCTTTTGGCTATGTTTATCAGGATCGGATAGTATTACATCTATTTCTGCAATTTTTTGTTCCAGTTCAAGAATCAGGTTTTCCTGTTTCTCAATCATCGTCCTCTGTTTACGTGCTTCTTTTTCTATTAGTTTTCTCCGTTCATAATCAAGTTTACCAACAGAAGTAATATCTTCTGACTGCTTAGATGTCGCTGTCTTTACTTCAAGTTGTTTTAACGATTCCAGCTTACGCGTTTCAAGAAAATTGTAAACATCACCAACATGTTCCTTAATCGTATGGTTCTTAAATTCCCATACTTTATCTGTTAATCCCTGCAGAAAGTCACGATCGTGAGATACTACAAGTAATGTCCCGTCATATTGAAGCAATGCACTCTTTAGAATATCCTTGCTTTGCATGTCCAGGTGGTTGGTTGGCTCATCCAAAACCAGCAAGTTAACAGGTTCGAGTAAAAGCTTGGCCAATGCAAGCCTTGATTTCTCTCCTCCCGACAATACTTTGACCTTCTTATCAATAGTGTCCCCACCAAATAAAAACTGTCCAAGCAGATTTCTAACACGTGTACGCATATCCCCGGTTGCAACATCATCGATTGTTTCGAATACTGTTTTCTCAGGATCTAACATCATCGCCTGATTTTGTGCGTAGTATCCGATTTTAACGTTATGTCCCAGTTGGGCAATTCCTTCATGATCAAGATCGCCAACTATTATGCGGGCCAGAGTAGATTTTCCTTCACCGTTGCGTCCAACAAATGCAATAAACTCCCCTTTTTCAATAGTAAAGTTTAGATCAGTCAGTACGACTTTTTCTCCATATGACTTTGCAAGGTTAATAGCTTCAATAGAAATTTTACCTGAGTGAGGTGCAGGAGGAAATCTGAAATGGATGTGAGATCCATCCATGCCATCAATTTCGACCCGATCCATCTTATCGAGCAATTTTATTCTGCTCTGAGCCTGTTTAGCCTTAGTTGCCTTGTAACGAAACCGCTCAATGAAGCGTTCCATTTCAGCAATCTCTTTCTGCTGATTCACGTATGCAGCCATCTGGTTTTCACGAATAGTTGCACGTTGTTCTACATATTCAGAATAACTGCACTTAAAGTCAAAAATCTTACCAAGTGTAATTTCAATCGTACGATTTGTTACATTATCAAGAAAAGCACGGTCATGCGAAACCAGCATTACTGAGCCAGGATAATTTTTAAGGAAATCTTCCAGCCATTGAATTGATTCGATATCAAGGTGATTGGTAGGCTCATCAAGAAGAATTACATCCGGTCTTCTTAACAAAATCTTTGCCAACTCAATCCGCATCTGCCAGCCACCACTAAATTCACTTACTTTGCGATTAAAATCTTTGTGTTCAAAGCCAAGGCCGAGAAGAATTTTTTCGGTATCAGCTTCCTTGGTCTCTCCCCCAAGCATATGATGACGCTCATTGGCATCATTCAGATTTTCAATTAGTTTAAAATATCCTTCTGAGTGGTAGTCTTCCCGTTCAGCAAGTTGAGTAGTAATCTTAATAATCAATTTTTCCAAATCGAGCACTTCACTAAATGCAAGCAGCGCTTCGTCTAATACCTTACGAGGTGTGTGGATGATCATTTCCTGGGGAAGATATCCGATAGTGTTGCCCGATGGACAATTTACAGTGCCACTCTCGGGTTCGAGCTGACCTGAGATTATCTTGAGCAATGTAGATTTCCCGGCACCGTTTTTCCCGACAAGCCCTATTCGATCCCTGTCGTTGATTAGGAAAGTAATTGAGTCGAATAGATATTCTCCGGTAAAATGTATAGAAAGGTTATTGACAGCTATCATTCTGAATTGCGCGTTTCAAGATGCAAAGATAGTATTTTGTTGGTAAACTTACTTTTAAGTGCATGCTTAGGAATGTGTATCTTTGCAAATATCAGGGATTCAAAATTTTAAAATATGTCATATTCATCGTTAGAAGATAATGAATATTAGCCAAATACATGGAGATTATCGGTTAACGGTTTTGAATCGGTATAAATAGATGAAAAATAAATTGATAATGTGTCAGAGTCGTTAAATTTTTCTTAATTTTGCACTCCCGAATTTAAAAGAAAAATTCACAATAAATTATTCACAATGTACGCAGTAGTAGAGATAGCTGGCCAGCAGTTTAAAGTCCAAAATGGACAGGAGATCTTCGTTCACCGTCTTGAAGGTGAAGAAGGCGCTAGCATTGCATTTAACAGGGTACTCCTTGTTGAAAACGAAGGCAATGTAAGTGTAGGTCTTCCTGTTATTGATGGCGCTGAGATTTCAGCCACGATCCTTTCACACCTGAGAGGCGATAAGGTACTCGTTTTTAAGAAAAAACGTAGAAAGAGTTACCAGAAATGTAACGGACACCGTCAGTACCTGACGAAAATAAAAATTGAAGAAATCACGATTAAGTAATTATTAATCTTTAAATCCCCGGACAAATGGCACATAAAAAAGGTGCGGGTAGTACGCAAAACGGCCGCGAATCAGAAAGTAAACGCTTAGGTGTTAAAATCTATGGTGGTCAGCTGGCTAAGGCCGGCAACATTATTATTCGTCAGAGAGGTACTGTACACAATCCAGGTCTAAATGTTGGCATGGGTAAGGATCACACTTTGTTTGCTTTGATCAACGGTACCGTTGCTTTTAAGAAGACACGTGATGATAGGTCCTATGTGAGCATAGTTCCTTTTGCTGCTGAATAATCGCACTACTTGAAAATAGCTTTATAAAACAAAAGCTCCCGGATATCCGGGAGCTTTTGTTTTATGGACCTTTGACTTTTGACTTTATCACCCTATCTTTGCTTTTGTAAAAATCTTTCAAATGTTAGAACTTAGCTTTATCCGTGAAAACCCCGACGTTGTTATCGAACGTCTGGCAGTTAAGAATTTTGATGCAGTCACACTTGTTAAACATATCATAGCATTAGATGCTAAAAGACGAGATACGCAAAAGATTCTCGATGACACCCTTTCTCAGTCCAATTTGATAGCTAAAGAAATTGGTAAACTCTTTAAAAGTGGTAATACTGTTGAAGTGAATGCTTTGAAAGAAAAAACAGCACTGCTTAAACAACAATCTAAAATTTGTGGCGATGATCTGGCACAAATAGAGCTTGACTTGCAGAATATGTTGGTATTATTACCGAACATGCCTCATTCTTCTGTTCCAAAAGGCAAGACACCTGAAGATAACGAAATTATTCATCAGGAGGGAACCTTTCCTGATTTACCTGCCGATGCTGTTCCTCACTGGGATTTAACAACAAAGTATAAAATTGTTGACTTTGAGTTGGGCGTTAAAATAACCGGTGCAGGCTTTCCTGTATACAGAGGTAAAGGTGCACGTTTACAACGCGCATTAATTAATTTCTTTCTGGAAGAAGGCGTAAAGGCAGGTTATGAAGAAATTCAACCTCCATTATTGGTTAATGAAGCCTCTGGTTATGGTACAGGCCAGTTGCCTGATAAAGAAGGTCAGATGTATCATGCAACTGTCGATAATTTATATCTTATACCAACTGCTGAAGTTCCGGTTACTAATATTTACCGGGATCTTATTGTAAAGTCAACAGACTTCCCAATAAAGAATGTTGCCTATTCAAACTGCTTCCGCCGCGAAGCCGGATCATATGGTAAAGATGTTCGTGGTCTAAATCGACTACATCAGTTTGATAAAGTAGAAATCGTACAGATTCAACATCCTGATAAATCGTATGAAACGCTTGAGCTGATGCTTGAACATGTTGCGGGACTACTCCGCAAACTTGAATTGCCTTTCAGAATATTGCGGCTTTGTGGAGGTGATATGAGTTTTACTTCCGCTCTTACCTATGACTTTGAAGTATACAGTGCAGCTCAGAAAAAGTGGCTGGAGGTCAGTTCAGTTTCTAATTTCGAAACTTTTCAGGCCAACCGGATGAAGCTCCGATTTAAAGATGAAAACGGGAAGATGCAGTTTGCACATACGTTGAATGGTTCGGCTCTTGCACTTCCACGCATAGTGGCTGCCCTACTTGAGAACAATCAAACAGCTGAAGGTATTAATATACCCGCAGCACTTAAGCCATATACTGGCTACGATATCATCGATTAATTTATTCACCTTCTTATGTCATCCCTCTCCATAAAAGGGGAGGGAATTTTTTATTCTATGAATTCGGTCAGACCCAAAAAACATCTCGGACAGCATTTTCTGAAAGATGAAAACATTGCCCGTAAAATAGTGAGTAGTCTAGGACCCAACGTACAAAATGTACTGGAGGTAGGGCCCGGAATGGGTGTGCTGACGAAAAACCTGATTATGCGGGAATTCAAAGATTTTCGTGTAGCGGAGATCGATGAGGAGAGTGTTGTTTATTTGGGAATACATTTCCCAGGGTTAAAGATTATCTCTGGAGACTTTCTTAAACTAGATTTGAATGAACTTTTTACCGGTAAGTTTGCAATTATCGGAAACTTTCCCTACAATATTTCAAGCCAGATATTCTTTAAAGTACTCGAACATCGTGATTTGGTAACCGAAGTGGTGGGGATGGTTCAAAAAGAAGTTGCAGAACGTATTGCGGCTCCCCCCGGAAGTAAGACTTATGGAATTCTGAGTGTGTTACTACAAGCCTGGTATAAAATTGATTATCTTTTTACGGTAAGCGAACATGTCTTTCTTCCCCCTCCTAAAGTAAAATCGGCAGTAATTCGTTTTACACGAAATACTACCGATCAATTGGAATGTGATGAACGATTT